>Ga0209284_10000652_pt1 | contig 56389 bp, 59 predicted proteins | sample FRY03_FD_187211 | JGI IMG/M metagenome (GOLD analysis project Ga0209284, IMG submission 187211) | Freshwater microbial communities from Lake Fryxell liftoff mats and glacier meltwater in Antarctica - FRY-03 (SPAdes) (version 2) | ecosystem: Environmental > Aquatic > Freshwater > Ice > Glacier...
CTTCTTCTGTGATCCCTACAGCCCCTGGCAAAAGGGCGCCGTCGAGAATGCCATCGGCCGCCTGCGGCGCTTCCTGCCCCGCAAAACCAACCTGAACACACTCGACGACAAGGCTCTCCAAGCTTGCATCGCCGCCTACAACAACACCCCGCGCAAATGCCTTGGGTTCAAGACACCGGCCGAGGTATTCATTGCTCAACTGTTGCACTTCAAACTTGAATCCACACCCTCGCTGCGCTCGGGATGACAATTTGGGTGCGATGACAGCTGTGCGCCGACGCACAACATGAAGACCGACAAAATTGTCATCCCGAGCGCAAGCGAGGGACCTTTGCTCTTAGGTCGCGGTGAAACGCTCGATAGCCCCGCCCCTATCGGGGGAGAGGAGTTTGAGTGAACCGCTCGATGCCCAGCCCGTCGATCGGGGTGTTGGTCGAGCCGGTCGCGACCAGTTCCGCCATCACCGCGCCCGTCCCCGGGCCGAGTTGGAAGCCGTGCGTGGAGAAGCCGAACTGGTGGAAAACGCCTTCGGAGGTCGAGCTCCTGCCGACCACGGGAATACCGTCGGGCATGGAAGCCTCGATGCCGGCCCAGGCCCGCACGATCGTGGCTTCGTGCATCGCCGGGAACAGCTCCCACACGGTGCGCGCGCTGACCGCGAGCTTCTCCCAGTCGAGCACCGTCTCGTTGCTGTCGCGGTAGGGCGCCGCGAGATGGCCGCCGCCGATCACCACGGTGCCGTTGTCGAGCTGCTTGAAGGAGAGCTTGCGGCCGCGCAGGATGACCACCGGCTTGATGAAGGCCGGCAGGCGGCTGGTCACCATCAGCATCGGCGCGACAACAGCCAGCGGCACCGGCTCGCCCAGCAGGGCAGCGATGCGGTCGGCCCAGGCGCCGGCGGCGTTCACGATCTTCGGCGCCTCGAAGCTGCCGGCACTCGTCTCGACCCGCCAGTTGGCGCCGCTCCTGGAGAGGCCGGTGACGGTCACGCCCTCGACCACCTCGGCCCCCTTCTCGACGGCGCGACGGCGGAAGGCCTGTGTCGTGCGAAAGGGATCGGCAGCGCCGTCGCGGCGCGAAACGACGCCGCCCGGACAATGCTCGGACACGGCGGGGACCAGCCGCCGCAGTTCGGCCCCGTCGATCAGCTCCTCGTGCACGAACCCGCGCAGCCTGAGATCGTCGACACGGGCGCGGAAGCTCGCGAGTTCGGCATCGTTCTCGGCCACCAGCACGGTGCCGTGGGCGCCGAAGCCGCAATCGTCGCCGACCAGCTCCTCGATGCGCTCCCAGATGTCCATTGAAGAGATGGAGAGAGGAATCTCGTGCAGGTCGCGCGCGAGCTGGCGCACGCCGCCCGCGTTCACGCCCGAGGCATGGCGGCCGGCATAGTCCTTCTCGATCAGGATCGGCTTGAGGCCGCGCAGCGCCAGATGCAGCGCCGTCGAGCAGCCGTGTATGCCGCCGCCGATGACCACCACATCGGCCGTGCGGGCCATGCTAGCGCTCCACGGCCTTGCGTTCGGCTTCGCTGATCGGCAGCGAGGCCAGCTCCGCCAGCGTGATCGGCTTCACCGGCGGGCGCAGGCGGTAGTAGCCGACCTCGTCGCGAGTCGTATTGCGCTCGGCCGCGATCAGCTCGGTGATGGTGAGGCCGCACAGTCTGCCCTGACAGGGGCCCATGCCGCAGCGCAGGAAGGCCTTCATCTGGTTCGGGCCCTCGCAGCCCATCTGTGCCGTGTCGCGCACCTGCTTGGCGGTGACCTCCTCGCAACGGCACGCGATCGTGTCGCCTTCGGGCATCCGGAACGCATCGGCCGGCCGGTTCAGACAGTCGAGAAAGGCCCGCCCCATCTCCTCGCGCTGCAGGCTCTGGCGGATCGCCTGCGTATCCGGCACGGCCGCCTCCGGCTTGAGCGCGCGGACCGCGGCGATGGCGGCGATGCGGCCGCGCTCGGTGGCGGCGGTGCCGCCCGCGATGCCGGCGCCATCGCCTGCTACGGCAATGCCGGGCACGGAGCTGGTGAAATCAGCGTCGAGCACCGGCACGAAGCACAGCTGGCGGTCGTTCCAGACATGCGCCACGCCCGCCGCGTTGGCGAGGTTGACGTTGGGGACGACGCCCTGGTGCAGCAGCAGCAGGTCGACCGGCAGGCGTCGCGTGCCGCCGGCCCCGGAGAAGACGACCTCGCGGACCCGGTCGGTGCCGACCGCCTCGATCGTATGGGCGCGATGGACCGGCACCCTGGCGCGGACCTCGCGCAACAGCGCCAGCCCCTTGGCGAAGTAGGGCGACAGCGCGAAGTCGGGCAGATGCAAGATCGCCTGCAGCCAGTTGCGGCGCGGCGTGGTCTCGAGGATGGCATCGATCCTGCCGCCGGCGCGCAGGGTCTGCGCCGCCAGCAGCCACAGCAGAGGCCCGCCGCCCGCCAGCACGGTGCGCCCGTCGACCACGAGGCCCTGCGCCTTGAGCGCGGTCTGGGCCGCACCCGCCGTCATCACGCCCGGCAGGGTCCAGCCCGGGATCGGGAACGGCCGCTCCTGCGATCCCGTGGCGATGATGACCCTGTCGGCCTGGATCATGCGCGCCTTGTCGCCGATCGAGACGCCGACGAGACGCTGCCGGTCGAGGCTCCACACCGTGGCGCCGTTGACGATCAGCGCGCCGCTCGCTTTCGCTTCATCGGCCAGCGCGGCGCCGTCCCAGTAATCCTCGCCCAGGATCGCGCGGTCGCTGACCGGCGTGGAAGTTATGGCACGATAGATCTGGCCGCCGACGCCGGGATTTTCGTCGAACAGCACGGTCGACACGCCCGCGCGCGCGGCCAGCGCCGCGGCCGCAAGACCGGCCGGCCCTCCGCCGATGACGACGAGTTCGTAGGATGGCGAGAGATCAGCGGCGTTCATTGCGCACGACCGAAGGACAGAAGGTTCGCACCCTGCGCGTAGCGACGGGCCTTTCCCTGATCGCAAAGGTCCCTCGCTGCGCTCGGCATGACAATGTGCGTGATGTTCGAGGAGTGCGTCATCGTCCGGCCTCCCGGCGGCCGAGCTGGGTCTCGACCTTCATGCCGTCGCGCACCGGGATCAGGCAGCCCTGACGGCTGCCGACGCCGTCGACCGTGACGAGGCAGTCGAAGCACACACCCATCAGGCAATAGGGTGCACGCGGCGCGCCGGTGACGGGCGTGGTGCGGCAATGGTCGATTCCGGCGGCGAGCAGCGCGGCGGCGACGGTGTCGCCGGCTCGTGCAGTCACCTTCTTGCCGTCGACGGTGATCGCGATGGCGGGGCTGCTATCAGCCAGCCTCTTGAACATGGAACCTCCGGGCACTGAACGGGGCGACGAGCGAGGCGTCGAGCGCACCGCGGGCGATCATCGGCGCGACGGTGAGCGCATGGTTGGCCGCCAGCGTCACGCCGGAATGGCAGCACACTGTGAAGGCGCCGGGATGGCTCTGCGACTCGTCGTAGATCGGAAAGCCGTCCTGGGTCATCACGCGGATGGCGCTCCAGGTCCGCACGACGTTCACGTTGGCCAGCAGCGGGAACTGGCGCACCGCGCGCTCCGCCTCGGTGGCGCTGACGCCGATCGTGAGGCCTGACGGATCGACGCTCTCCTCCTTGGAGTCGCCGATCATCACCGTGCCCTCGTCGGTCTGGCGCAGGGTGACGACGGGATGGTTGAGGAAGGGCCGCAGCCGTTCGGTGACGACGATCTGTCCACGCTCGGGCTTCATCGGTGCCTCGAGGCCGACCATCGGCGCGAGGCGCATGTTGGCGTTGCCGGCCGCGAGAGCCACCTTGGCAGCACGGATCTCACCGTGCGGCGTCGCGAGCCGGAACTCGCCGGCCTCCCTGGTGATCGTCTCGACGCGATGGCTGGGCAGGTAGGTGACACCGCGTGCGTTGAGCGCGGCATGCAGCGTGCGGAACAGGCGCAGCGAATTCACATGACCGTCGAGCGGGCAAAAGCTTCCGCCCACGACCTCGGGCCCGATATCGGGCAACATCTTCCTGACCTGATCGCGATCCAGGATCTCGGTCTTGTAGTCCACGATGCCGGGCTGGTTGTGCAGGCGCTTGAGGTTGTTGGCGCGCGTCTCCAGTTCCTTCTCCGACAGGCAGAGATGGAAGCCGCCGGGCCGCTGGAACGACACGTCGAGGCCGGTCTCCTGCTTCAGCAGATCGGAGAAGCCGCGCCAGGCATTGGACGAGCGGATCGTCCAGCCGGCATAGGGCGCGAGGCCCAGCCCCTTGCTCTGCACCCAGACCAGCGCGAAGTTGCCACGGCTCGCACGCACCGCACGGTCACCCTCGTCGAGCACGACCACCTTGCAGCCTTCGCGTGCCAGCCCCCAGGCGGTGGCGACGCCGACCAGGCCGCCGCCCACGACGGCGACATCGTACTCGTCACCGGCCCTTGCTTCAGCGGCCATGACTGGCGCTCCTTCCCACGAGCAGGCGTTCGAGGCCGAAGGCACGATCGAGGACCAGCAGCGCCGCGACGGTGATGGCGATCACGCAGGCCGACACCGAGGTCACCAGCGGATCGATATTGTCCTGGATGTAGAGGAACATGCGCACCGGCAAGGTCTCGGTGCCCGGCGCCGCGATGAACACGGTCATCGTCACCTCGTCGAAAGAATTGATGAAAGCCAGGGCCCAGCCGCTGACCAGCCCGGGCAGGACCAGCGGCAGGGTGATGCGCCGCAACACCACGCTCTCGGTCGCGCCGAGCGACACGGCGGCATGCTCGATCGAGCGGTCGAGGCCGACCGCCGAGGCGAGCGTCAGGCGCAGCGCGAACGGTATGACCACCACGATGTGCGACAGGACCAGCCCGGTGAAGGTGCCGCCCAGGCCGATCTGGGTGAAGAAGCGCAGGAAGGCGATGCCCAGCACGAGATGCGGGATCATCAGCGGCGACATGAAGAGCGTCGTCACCGCCTCGCGGCCGGGAAAGCGATAGCGCGCGATGGCGAGCGCCGCCGGCACCGAGATCCCCACCGCGATCGCCGAGGAGATCGCGCCCAGCCACAGGCTGCGCCAGAACGCCGAGATGAACTCCGGGTACTGCGCGATGGCGTAGAACCAGCGCAGCGACCAGCGATCGGTGGGAAACGACAGGTAGCCTTCGGGCGTGAAGGCCACGAAGCAGACGACCAGGATCGGCGCCAGCATGAAGGCGACGAACAGCGTGTGATAGGCCAGCGCCAGCGGGCCGTTGCGGCTCATGCGAAGACCTGCGCGTAGCGGCGCTCGACCAGCCGGTTGGCGCCCCACACGATGGCGACCAGCGCCATCAGCAGCAGCACCGCCACGGCGGCGCCCAGCGGCCAGTTGAGCGTGTTGAGGAATTCGTCATAGGCAAGCGTCGAGGCGACCTTGAGCCGTCGGCCGCCGATGATGGCAGGGGTGGCGAAGGCACTGGCGGCCAGCGCGAAGACGATCACCGCGCCGGACAGGATGCCCGGCATGACCTGCGGCAGCACGATGCGGCGCAGCACGGTGAACGGTCCCGCCCCCAGCGCCACCGCCGCGTTCTCGATCTGCGGATCGAGCCGCTGCAGCGAGGCCCAGACGGCCAGCACCATGTAGGGCATCAGCACGTGCGCCAGCGCGATCACGATGCCGGTCTCGGTGAACATGAAGGGCAGCGGTGCCGAGATCAGCCCCATGCCCATCAGCGCCTTGTTCACGAGCCCCGAATTGCCGCCGAACAACAGCGCCCAGCCCAGCGTCCGCGCGACGACCGAGATCAGCAGCGGCCCCAGGATCACCAGCAGGAAAATGCCGCGCCACGGGCTGCGCATGCGATTCAGGATATAGGCCTCGGGCGCGCCGAAAACGGCGGCCAGCAAAGTCACGAAGAAGGCGATGCGGAAGGTGCGCGCGAACATCTCGTGGAAGTACGAGTCGCTCAGGACTTCCTGCCAGTTCTTCAGGATGAAGACCGGTTCGATGCCCTTGTACTGGCCCCAGTCGTGGAACGAGAGCAGCACCGTCATGGCGAGCGGCACGATCACGACGCCGGCGAACAGGACCAGCGCGGGCAGGCAGAGGAGATAGGGCGCGGCCTTCACACGCGGCTCTCCCACGTGAGATGCACGGCGTCGCCCTCACCCGGCATCGCCTCGCCTGTGTTCTGGCGGATCACGGTGACGAGGCCGGAGGCGGTATCGACCTGATAGAGCCAGTGGTTGCCCTGGAAGATGCGCGTACGCACCGTGCCGGTGAGGCCGGAGGCGGCGAAGGAGATGCGCTCGGGCCGTACGCTGCCGCCGTCCACCAGGTTGGTCTTGCCCAGGAAGTTGGCGACGAAGGGCGTGGCCGGCCGCTCATAGGCCTCGTGCGGCGGGCCGATCTGCTCGGCCTTGCCCTGGTTCATCACCACGATGCGGTCCGACAGCGCCATCGCCTCGGCCTGGTCGTGCGTCACCAGGATCGTCGTCGTGCCGACCGTGCGCTGGATCTGGCGCAGCTCGATCTGCATGCCCTCGCGCAGCTTGGCGTCGAGGTTCGAGAGCGGCTCGTCGAGCAGCAGGATCTGCGGCCGGATGACCAGCGCGCGCGCCAGCGCCACCCTCTGCTGCTGCCCGCCCGAGAGCTGGCGCGGGAAGCGCGTCGTGAAGGTGCCGAGGCCGACCAGTTCCAGCGTCTCGCCGACCCGTGTCGTACGCTCGGTTGCGGCCACGCCCTGCATCTCCAGGCCGAAGCCGACATTCTCCGCCACCGTCATGTGCGGGAACAGCGCGTAGCTCTGGAAGACGATGCCGAGCCCGCGTTTGGCCGGCTTGATCGCCAGGAGATTCTTGCCGCCGAGGCGGATCGCCCCGGAGGTCGGCTCGACGAAGCCCGCGATCATCTGCAACGTCGTGGTCTTGCCGCAGCCTGAGGGACCGAGCAGCGCCACGAACTCGCCCTTCTCGACTCCCAGGGTCAGCCCGTCGACCGCGTTGTGCGTGCCGAACGCCTTGGTCAGCTTCTCGAGTTCGAGAAACGCCATCTAGTCCACACCGTGCGAGACGATGCGCGCCGCGGTGTCGCGATGCAGCCGATAGAAGGCGTCCTGCGGCTGGTCCATGTCGAGGATCTCGGCCTCGGGCACGCGCAGGAACAGGCCGCGCAGCACCCGCCCGATGCCGCCATGTGCGAACACGGCGACCGGGCGTTCCATGGCCAGCGCGACGATATCGTCCAGGGCGGCCCGGGCGCGCGCGGCCGCCGTGATGTAGTTCTCGCCGCCCGGCGGCTCGTAGGTCCAGCGATCGAGCCGACGCGTCGCCATCGCCCCCGGCCAGCGCGCCTCGATCTCCGGTCCGGTCAGCCCGTCCCAATCGCCCCAGCTCATCTCGCGCAGGCGATCGTCGAAGCACTGCTCGTCGTGCGCAAGGCTCGCCGCTTCGGCAGCCAGTGCCAGGGTCTGGCGGACGCGACCGAGCGGGCTTGCCCGCACAATGACGGAAGCCGGCGCATGCCCCGCGTTCTGCAGTTCCAGCGCCAACGCCAGCCCCATGGCGCGGGCCTGATGGCGCCCCACTTCGGTCAGCGGCGAGTCGAGGAAGCCCTGCGCGCGCTTCTCGGCGTTCCAAACGGTCTCGCCGTGGCGAAACACATAGACGGGATGATGCACGGCAGGTCTCTCAGGCGCTCAGCGCTCGACCTCACGGTTCCAGCGCTTGGTCCAGTCGTCGCGCGACGCGTTGATGGCGTCCCAGTCGGGCGCGATGATCAGCTTCGCACGCTCGCCGACCGGTGCCATCTTCAGCTCCGGCATGTTGACGTCGACCTTGGTGTTGACCGGGCCGTTGCCCATTTGCTTGGCCATGCCGGTCTGGATCGGCGCCGACACCAGCAGCTTGATCATCTCGTGGGCCAGCGGATTGACCGAGGCCTTGGCGACCGGGCAGGCCGAAGCGAGCAGGATCGGCGCGCCTTCCTTCGGGTAGATGAAGTCGACCGGAAAGCCGGTGTTGGCGAAGGCCTGCACGCGGCCGGTGCCCCACACGGCGATGTTGGCCTGACCCGACTGGAAGAGTTCGGTCATCTTGCCCGGCGAGGGTTCGTAGACCAGCACGTTGGGATTGATGTCGGCCTTCATCACCTTGAAGCCCGGCTCGATGTTCTTCTCGCCGCCGCCGTTCATGCGGGCGAACATCATCAGCGTATAGAGCCCGTAGGTGTTGTTGATCGGCGGGATCACCAGCTGCTTCTTGAACTTCGGATCCTTGAGGTCGTTCCACGAGGTCGGGATCGGCCATCCCTTCTCTTTGAAGACTTTGGTGTTGACCATGAACCCGGTGCCGGTCTGGCCGACGGCCACCGCCTTGTCGTCCTTGAACAGCGCTGCGGGGTAGAGCTCGCTCTTGTCCATCCCCTGGATCGGTGCGCAGAAGCCGAGCTGGATGGCCTGGTACATGACGCCGTCGTCCATGATGGCGACGTCGATCACCTGGTTGCCCTTCTGGGCCTGCAGCTTGGCCAGCGTGTCGGTGGAATTGCCGGCGACATACTCGACCTTCACGCCGTGCTTCTTCTCGAACTCGGGGAAGACCTCCTTGCGCAGGTGACTGTCCCAGACGCCGCCATAGGCCGCGACGGTGAGCGTCTTCTGCTGCGCGAGCGCCGGAATGGCGCCAAACAACATGGTTGCCCCGAGAACGGCGCCGATACGCACCAAATTTCTCATCTTCCCCTCCTGTGTGAAGCCCCAATGACAATGTTCGGTGCAAGGGCATTGCGGCGTCAAATCCGATTTCGCCGGCGCTTGCATAACAAAATGTTATATTCGGCCCATGCGCGGCCTGAACCCTCGCCAGATCGAAGCCTTTCGCGCCCTTATCCTTGCCGGGAGCGTCGGCGCGGCGGCGAACCTGCTGAACGTGAGCCAGCCGGCCGTCAGCCGGATGATCCGCGATTTTCAGCACCATGTCGGCCTGGTCCTGTTCGAACGCCGCGGCACCAGGCTGGTGCCGACCAGCGAGGCGCTGTCGCTCTATGCCGAGGTGGAGCGCACCTTCGTGGGCCTCGAGCACATCGCCAAGACGGCGACCGAGCTTCGGACGCGACGCACCGGTTTCCTGCGCATTGCCGCCCTGCCGGCGATCGCCAACGGCTTCCTGCCGCGCTTCGCCGGACGGTTCGCCGCCGAACGGCCGCGCCTCGATCTCGTGCTCTCGGGCCTGGTGTCGCACGCCGTCCTGACGGGCGTCGTCCACGGTCAATGCGATCTGGGCTTCGCCGAGGCCACGTTCGAGCATGCCGCCGTCAGGGCCGAGCTCATGCCGAAGGCGCCCTATGTCGCGGTACTGCCGCTCGGACATCGACTGGCCCGCAAGGCGCGGCTGAGGCCCAAGGACTTCGAAGGCGAGAGTTTCGTTTCCCTCGGCAGTTCCGGCCTGTCGCGCTTTCGCATCGACCGCATGTTCGCCGAGCACGGCGTCAAGCGGATCCAGCGCATCGAGGCCCCGCTGTCGGAGATCGCCTGCGCGCTCGTGGCATCGGGTGTCGGCGTCACGCTGTGCGAGCCGTTCACTGCGCATGAATATGCAACGCGCGGGATCGTCGTCCGGCCCTTCGAGCCGCGCATCGATTTCGAGTTCTCGGCGCTCCACCCGGCGGCGCAGCGGACATCGCTGCCGGCACGCGAGTTCATCGACAGCTTCCGCGCCCACGTCGCCGATTTCCTGCACCGCCAGGCGTGGCGCAGCAAATCATGACGTCACGACCAGCATGAAGGTCAACTCGTGCTTGTTGTTGTGAAGATGCAGAACCTGGGCGCCCGGCAGCGCGGCGAAGGCCGCCGCCGTATCGTGGTCGGTCTCGCCCTGGAACTTGATGGTGCAGACGAAGTTCTTCACCAGCCCTGATGCCCGCCAGCGTTCGACCAGTCTGAACAGCCGCGCCGGGTAGCAGATCACGTCGGAAAACAGCCAGTCGACGGCACCGACGCTCGCGGGGTCGAGGCCGAACGCACTTTCGCCCCGCCACTCGACGCCGGGCATCGCCGCTACTTTGGGATCGAGCGGCGCCTTGTCGACGGCGACGACGTGGGCGCCAAGCCGGGCCAGCACCCAGGTCCAGCCGCCCGGCGAGGCGCCAAGATCGAGGCAGCGCTCGCCCGGTTGCGGCCAGCGGCGCAGCCGCACCAACGCTTCCCACAGCTTCAGGTAGGCGCGGCTGGGCGGCCCGAGCTTGTCCTCGATCAGCTCGACCTCGCCGTTGGCGAAGGGCGAACTGCACGAGGCAGCCGCGAGCATCCGGCCGGGCTCGAGCAGGGTCCACGCGCCCAGCGGCGCGACAGGCGCGGCGGCGGGAAAGACCACCGGCTTGGCCGACACATGCGGTAGTTTCTCCTGGATGAGCGCGGCGCGGCGATGATGGAGCGGCGCGTACATCGCCCAGTTACGCTGGATGTCCCGCAGCGACTTCGCCGCCGTGCCAATCGAGGCTACCGGCAGCTCGACGCAGTCGCGCCAGATGTTTGCCGCCCACGCGGCGCTGAGCGGCGGCGCCCCAGACAGGAGAAGGCGGCCGTGCTCTGCCTCGATCGCGACGCCGCCCCGCGCCAACTCCTCGCGCAACTGGCTTTCGAGACCATCGACGGCGAGATAGGCCGTGGTCACGCGGTCTCTCGAAGATTGAACATATTCAACATCACTGTAACAGGCCGGCCATGGAAACTCCGTCAAACCACATGCTAGCGTTTTTCATCAACGGAGGGAGAGAGTCATGTTCACCAAACGGTTCCTGATCGCCGCACTGCTGGCCGGATCGATCGCGGCCACGGGCGCGACCACCGGCGCCGCCTACGCGCAGGGTCAGCCGATCGTCGGGATCTCGACGGTCATCACCTATTCGATCGACGCGACCATCAGCGCCATCGATCCGGCCAAGCGCACCGTGACGTTCACCGGTCCGGCCGGCCGCTCGCTGACCTCCAAGGTCGGCGACGGCGTCAAGATGGACACCGGCAAGGTCGGCGAGCGCGTCTCGGTGGCATTCGAGGACAGGCTCACCTTCGTGCTGTCCGGCCCTAACGCGACGACTCCGCGCGACCGCGACGTCAACGTCACGGCGGCGGCTTCCACCGGGACCCGCGCCGCCGGCGTCATGGCCGACCAGACCGTCGCCAACTGGTGGGTCACGGGCGTCGACACCTCGGCCAACACGATCTCGGTCGTGAACCCCAGCGGGGGTGAGGTCCGCACCTATAGCGTGGCAACGCCCGAAGGCCGCGCCCAGCTGCCGCGCGTCAAGACGGGCGACAAGCTGACGGCCGTCAACACGCAAGTACTGGTCGTCGCGATCACACCCAACAAGTAGAGTCCCAGGACGATGGGGGCGTTGGCTTGAACCTGGCCAGCGCCTTCAGTCGGGGCGGATTCAGCCGCCGCGCCGGCCCAGGCCGCCACGCAACGCGCCACCCGTCGTGCGCAGCTCGATCGTGACCTGATCGCCGGCCGCCTTGCCGGTCGCAGTGAATCCACCCATCGAACAGTCCCGGCCCTCGTAGAGTCGGCCGCTGCCGGAGATGTCGCCGTTCGACGACACGGTGAGCGAGAGCGCCGAGGTGCCGCAGCCCGGGTGGGTGACCCGGCCGATCAGCTGGCCGCCGGCAATACTCAGCTCCGCCGTCACGACTCCGGACGCCTCGGCGAAGCCGCTGCTCGACAGGCCGCCGCCATAGACACCGTCGTACGCGCCGCTGCCAGGCTTCGCGGGCGGCGACGTTGCATTGGGCGACGCCGCGGGCCGGCCGGCCGCTGCCGGCGGCGCATCGCGCAGCAGCGCGGGCACCTGCGCGGCGGTGAGAAAGCCGGTCTCCGCATGTCCCCTGGCCTTCTGCCAGGCCACGATCATCTCGCGCGAGCGTTGGCCGAACGTGCCATCCGAGCCGCGCGTATCGTAGCCCAGCGAGGTCAGTACCGCCTGGATACGCTGCCGGTCGGCGGGAAGCAGCCGAAGCGCTTCCTCGCCCTCGCGTGCGGCGACGGCCGGGTCGGTGTCGGGGGATGCCGTCGGCGCCGGCGCAACGGCAACCGTCTCCGTCGACGGTCGCTGCTGCGGCAGAGGCGCCGGCGTCAGGACGTAGTAGCCGCCGACCAGGGCCAGCAACACCACCGCAACGGCGCCGATGGCAGCGGGCTTCCAGCGAGAGCGAGGTCCTGCGTGGAGGGCGAACGCCGCAGCGTTGGTGGGCGGTGTCGGGGGCGTCGGCGGTGTGGGCGGTGTCGGAGGCGTGGGCGGCGCGGCCGGCTTCGGCATGATCAGCGTCGCGTTGGCATCGACCATCGGCCCGCCCAGCAGGGCGCGCCAGGCGGCGATCGACTGCGGCCGCTCGTCAAAGCGCACCGCAAGCCCCGCATCGATGCCGGCAAGCAGCGTCGGCGAGAAACCGGCGAGCTGCAGGCCGCCCAACGGCTGATAATTGTCCTCAAGCAGGCGATCGAAGGCGCTGGGCGGCGCCTTGCCGGTGACGGCGTGATGCAGCGTCGCCGACAGGCCGTAAATGTCCGTCCACGGACCCTGCCTGCCCGTCGTGAACTGTTCCGGCGCGGCGTATCCCGGGGTGAAGATGGCGGTCATGTTCGTGGAGCGCCCGGCAATGGCCAGCCTGGCCGCGCCGAAATCGATCAGGGTGGGCACGCCCGCGTCGCTCAGCAGGATGTTGCCGGGCTTGATGTCGCGATGGAGGAAGCCCGTTTCGTGGACCCGCTGCAGCCCCTCGAGCAGCGGCGGCAGGAACGTGTCGACCTCCTGCGGCGACAACGGCCCGTTCGCCTTGACCCGATCCTCCAGCGTGCCGCCGCGCACCAGTTCCATCACCATGTAGGACGTGCCGTTGGTCTCGACGAAATCGAACACCTTCACGATGGCTGGGGCGTCATGCAGACTGGCCAGAGTCCGGCCCTCGGCCACGAAGCGCTCGCGTCCCCACGAAAAATCTTCCGCCACTTCGGTGGAGCGCGGCAGGACCGAGGCGCCGTCCTGGCGAATGGCGAGGGCCGGCGGCAGATATTCCTTGAGGGCCACTTCGCGATCGAGCTGGGTGTCACGGACACGGTACGTGATGCCGAAGCCGCCCTGGCCCAGCACTTCGAGGACCTCGTAGCGGCCGACCACGCGGCCCGGGGCCAGCGCCACATAGTCGACGACAGCATCGACGGCGGCTGCCGGCTCGATGGGTTCGCCAGGCTGCTCGCCGGTATCGTCCTTGATATGCATGTTACTCCTGCCCCGCGAGGCAACGCGCCGGGAATGCCGGCGTTCCTCTGACACCCGCCACGGCAAGCGCGGTGCAGAGAGGCTTCCATGGCACAGGCTTTCAAGACACTGGACGAAAGCCCGGCGACCGCGGTCTACGAGTCGGAAATTCGCGTTCCCACAGCGGGTACCTGGGTCGGACTTGGCGCCGGCATTCTCGTCGTCGTGGCCGGTTTCGTGTGGACGATCCTGTAGCGAGCCCTTTCCCGGCGGGTTAACCTCCGGACAACACGGAGGAATTTCATGGCGAAGTTCGGCATTGGCCAATCGGTCCGCAGAGTCGAGGACCCGCGGCTGCTCACCGGCGGCGGCCGCTATACCGACGACACGAAGCTCTCGGCGCCGGCGGCCCGTGCCTACGTGCTGCGCTCGCCGCACGCCCATGCCGACATTCGGAGCATCGACACCACGGTTGCGAGGAAGGCCCCCGGCGTTCTGCTCGTGCTGACCGGCGAAGACGTGAAGGCAGCCGGCCATGGCGACCTGCCCTGCCTCGTGCCTGTCACCAATCGCGACGGCACGCCGCGGGGCGAGACGCCCCGACCCATGTTGGCGCAGGGCCGCGTCCGCCATGTCGGCGACCCCGTGGCACTGGTGGTGGCCGAGACGCTGGAACAGGCCAAGGACGCCGCCGAACTGATCGAGGTCGACTACGAAGCCCGTCCCCACACGGTTGGCACCTTCGACTCGGCCCAGCCCGGCGCGCCTCTCGTGCACGATCACATTGCGGGCAACCTCGTCTTCGACTGGGAGATGGGCGACCGCGCCCGCACCGAGGCGGCCTTCGCCAAGGCCGACCGCGTCGTGAAGCTCGAGATCGTGAACAATCGCCTGGTCGTGAACTCGATGGAGCCGCGCGGCGCCATCTGCGAGTATGATCCCAGCGACGACCGTTCGACCCTCTGGGTGTCCTCGCAGGGCGTCAGCGTCATCCGCCCGGTGGTCGCCGACATGATCCTGAAGATCGGCCAGGCCAAGCTCCGCGTCCGCACCGGCGACGTGGGGGGCGGCTTCGGCATGAAGATCTTCGTGCACCCGGAATATCCGCTGGTCGTGTGGGCCAGCCGCGAGCTCAAGCGCACCGTGAAGTGGATCCCCGACCGGCAGGAAGCCTTCCTGTCCGACGTGCAGGGCCGTGACCATGTCTCGATGGCCGAGATGGCGCTCGACAAGGACTCGAAATTCCTCGGCCTGCGCGTCACGACCTATGCGGCACTCGGCGCCTATCTCAGCCATTTCGGCGCGTTCATTCCGACGATGGCCGGCAGCGGCATGCTGGCCGGCCTCTACCAGACGCCCACGGTCTACGTGAACGTGAAGGGCGTGATGACCAATACCGTGCCGACCGATGCCTATCGCGGCGCCGGCCGGCCCGAGGCGGCCTATCTGCTGGAACGCTTCGTCGACCATATCGGCCGCGAGACCGGCCTGGGGCCCGAGGAAATCCGCAAGCGCAACCTCGTGAAGCCCGACCAGATTCCCTGGAATACGGCTTTGGGCGACACGTTCGATTCCGGCGACTTCGACACCGTCATGCAGAAGGGCATGGAGAAGGCCGACTGGAAGGGCTTCCCGGCCCGCCGCGCCGCCTCGCTCGCCAAGGGCAAGTGGCGCGGTATCGGCATGGCGACCTATGTCGAGAAGTGCTCGGGCGGCGCCCCGGAAAGCGCCATCGCCAAGTTCAACGAGGACGACACGATCACCGTCTTCGTGGGCGTGCAGACCAACGGCCAGGGTCACGAGACGGCCTTCACCCAGATCATGTCAGCGCGGCTGGGTGTCGATGCCGACCGCATCCGCATCGTGCAGGGCGATTCGGATTTCACGCCCGAAGGCATGACCGGCGGCAGCCGCTCGATCCCGGTAGCCGGCGCGGCGGTGCTGGGCGTCAGCGACAACATCATCGAGAAGGGCAAGCTGGTCGCCGCCTCGGCGATGGAAGCAGCGGTCGGCGACATCGACTATGCCGACGCGACCTTCCGCATCGTCGGCACCGATCGCACCATGAGCCTGTTCGAGGTGGCGCGCGCCGCCAAGAACCCAAGGCACCTGCCGGAAGGCGCCAAGACCGGTCTCGACGATACCTTCACGCGCACGCCACAGGCCGCGACCTTCCCCAACGGCTGCCATGTCTGCGAACTCGAGATCGATCCCGACACCGGCACGCTCGAGATCCTGAACTACTCGATCATGGACGACTTCGGCACGGCGCTTAATCCGCTGCTGCTGCAGGGCCAGGTCCATGGCGGCGTCGGCCAGGGCGTCGGCCAGGCACTGACCGAGAAGACGATCTACGATGCCGACTCGGGCCAGCTGATGAGCGGATCGTTGATGGACTATGCCCTGCCGCGCGCCGACGTGGTGCCGCACGTCAACTTCGACATGCACAACAGCCTCTGCACGACCAATCCGCTGGGCGTGAAGGGCGCGGGCGAGGCCGGTGCCATCGGCGCGCCGCCCTCCGTGATCAACGCCATCGTCGACGCGATCCATCCACACACCGGGCTCAAGCATATCGACATGCCGGTGACCGCCTCATCCCTGTGGGCCGCCATCGACGCCCACCGTGCCAGGAAAGCAGCGTAGAGAGTATGACCGACAAAGCGAACGAGCCGACCCTCGCCTCCGCCCTCGCCGATTCGGTGAAGGCGATCGATGCCGACTACACCGAGGAGATGCGCGAACTGCGCGCCCTCTTCGAGGAGGCGCGCCTGGAGGCGGAGAAAGACGAGCCCAACGACGTCAAGCTGAAGGCGTTGCTCAACGACGCCAACGAGATGGCGCGGACCTTCGCCACGCTCGATCCCGCCTGGCAGGCGGTACAACGCGTCGCTCGCCTGTTCGGGATCAGCTAGTTCGCGACGGGAGCGCGCCCGCGTTGGACGGCGCGCCGGATCACTCTGGATATTCTTTCATCGAGAAAAAAAGCGCGCTCGCTGCGATAGCTTTCGTAGCGGGCGACCTCGATCGCCCCCACCGTCTTCGCCAAACGGTCCGCATCGATCTTGCGCTCGAACGCGCAGTGGATCGCCGGCCCGCACTCGTCCTCCACCGTGCGCACGGAATAGTGGCCCTGGGGCGGGAAGGTGACGATGAGATCGTGAAGGGCCCGCGCCGTTTCCACGATCGGCTGCCCGCCGTCGTCGGCCTGGCCGAGAACCAGATAGGGACTGATCTCCTCGAGGGTGGGGCTTTCGCTCATGCGTTACCAACGATGGGTGCGGTGCAATAGTTGCGTCATCTTGTGACTCGTTCGGACAGGGCAACCATTCGCGACTTTCGGCGTTGTCGGTGCAGCACGGACTGAGCCGCGGATGTACCGGTGAGTTCGTAAGGCCCGCCCGGCGCTACCGGAGCGGGTCTTTTGCGTCGGTCGCGCGACATTCCCAGCCGTATCGGCTATGACGTCGGCATCCGCTTCAGCCCCGGAGTCATGCTTGTCGCGCTCGCTCTTCCATTCAGCTTTCGTCGCCTTGCTCCTCGTGTCTGCCCTCCCTGCCGCAGCGCAGGACACTGTCACGATCGGCGGCGAGAAGAAGCGGGCTTTCGGGACGCCGACAGCCTTCCAGAATGGCGACACGGCCTGCTTCGTCACCTTGAAGGACGACCGCGGCGTCACGTTCGATGAGCCCGCGGACTTCGATCTCTGCGCCCGGGAAAAATCGCTCAAGGGCAAGCGCCTGGCGCTGACCTACAAGACCGCGCGCGTTCTGGCGGCTTCGTGTCAGGGCAATCCCGACTGCAAGAAGAGCGACACCATCGTCCTGATCGCGTCCGCCAAGCCGGCGCCGCTTGCCGCCCCGGCTCCTGCCGCCCCGTCTCCGGCCGCCCCGACTCCAGACAGGAGCGTACAATCCTCTTTCTGTACGCCAGCCGAGACGATCGTCTTTTCGTGCCGCACCAGCCCGACCAAGCTCGTGTCCGTTTGCGCCTCGAAGGACGCCGCCCCCAACAAGGGATACCTGCAATACCGGACCGGCAAGCCCGATTCGAGCGAGCCGCTCGACCTCACCCTACCCGCAGCCCAGGTGCCGCCACCTCAGGCGGCCAGCGCCGAAACGATCCCCTTCGCCGGCGGCGGGGCGGCGTGGCTGCGCGTCGCCGCGAAGAACAACATCGCCTTCACCGTCTATGCCGGTATCGGCAAATGGGGTCCGCGCGGCGAGATCGAGGAGAAGGCCGGCCTCTCCGTCGAGCGCGACGGCAAGCAGGTCGCGAGCCTGAAATGCATCGGTAAGCCGATCAGCCTGCTCGGTCCCGACTGGTTCACGAAGGCCGGCATCAAGTCCAACGGCCTCGACTTCGATCTCCCCGACTGATCGCCTCCTTTTCGAGGTATCCGCCATGACACATCCGCTTCGCGTCGTTGCCGCCGCCCTCGCGCTCATGCTGTCGGCGCTGGCCGGTGCACGGGCGCAGGAACCGTGGCGCACCTACGAAGGACTCGAGGCGATCGAGATTCCCTTCGCAGGCGGTCCCATCTCGATGTCGCACGTCCCTCACGTCTGGCTGAGCCTCAACGGCAGCAAGCCGCGCTGGTTCGGCATGGACACCGGCTCGACCGGCATCGTCGTCTCGGCCGAGCATTTCGTTCCCGGCCCGGGCGACGTTTCGCAGGGCCCGGGGCGGCTGGTCTACAACAGCAGCGGTCGCATTCTGAGCGGCGAGCACTGGATCACGGACGTCGTCATTCGTCGCGATGCCCATACGCCCGTCGCGACGGCGCGCGTGCAGGTGCTGCGGGTGAACCAGATCACCTGCCTCGAACATGCGCGCGACTGCCGGCCGGACTCCGAGCCGCGCAACGTCGGCTTCATGGGCATCGGCTTCGATCGCGGTGCGGCCCAGGCAACCGCCGACGACACGTCGCCGAAGAATCCCTTCGTCAGTCTCGTGTCGCTGGCGTCCGGCCAGCCGGTGAGTTCGGTGCGGCCGGGCTACGTGATCACCCGCACCGGCGTGCATCTCGGCATGACGCCCGCTCTCACCCGCCACATGGCCTTCGTGAAGCTTACGCCCAAGGCCCACGCGCCGGGCGCCCTCGACTGGAATGGCGCGCCCATGACTGTCTCGGTCGACGGTGTGTCCGGTCGGGGCACGATTTTGGTGGATACCGGGATCAACTACATGTTCCTTTCACCGCCGGCCGGCACGGGCCTGAAGCGCGGCCACCCTGCCCCCGAGGGCACGCGCGTCGAACTCTTCATGCCCGATCGCCAGCGCCCGCAGCCCGCCTTCTACGAATTCAGGGTCGGACGTCGCGGCAATCCGCTCCACCCCGCGCGGGTCGAGGTGGTGCACGATGCGACGATCTTCGTGAACACCGGCCGCATGTTTCTGGAAGGCTTCGACTACCTGTACGACGCCGCCGGCGGTTACGTCGGCTATGGCTGGAATGGCCGGGTGAGCCATCAATATGGCGGCGCGACGCCCGGCGTCTTCGGACCTCGCGAATAAAGAATCGGCTCCGATGTCGGCAGGCAGCTTCCGCGTTCGTCCTTGGGACAGCCTTTCAAACGGAGCCCAAGATGAGCGCCACCGCCGCCAATGACCGCGAACTCGTTCTCAGCCGCCTGATCGACGCCCCACCCGAGAAGCTCTACCGCTGCTGGACCGAGCCGGCGCTGCTCAAGCAGTGGTTTGCCCCCAGGCCCTATGTCACACCTGTGGCCGAGATGGACGTGCGTGCCGGCGGCTCCAGCCTGATCGTCATGCGTGGCCCCGATGGGCAGGACATGCCCAACCGCGGCATCTATCTCGAGGTCGTGCCGAACAAGCGCCTGGTTCTCACGGATGCCTTCACCGAAGCGTGGCAGCCCTCGGCCAAGCCGTTCATGACGGCCATCCTCTCCTTCGAGAAGCAGGGCGAGAAGACGCTCTACACCGCGCACGTCCGCCACTGGACGGTCGAGGACCGCGAAGCTCACGAAAAGATGGGCTTCCACCAGGGCTGGGGCCTCTGCACCGACCAGCTCGCGGCGCTGGCCGCAACGCTCTGACGGGCCATGCAACGACCGCGTCCTCTAGGGGTTGATTAGAAGCACTCCCTGGAGGACCTCATGGTCAGGAATATCTTCATCGCGATTCTTGTCTGCGGCGCCCTTGCCGGGACGGCCAGCGCGCAGTCGGGCGGCCCGGGCTCGAGCAGCGGCGGCATGTCGACATCGCCTGCACCGGCCGGCACCTCGCCCACCATCCCACCGCCGGCAGCCCCGCTGCCGAGCAGCAGCTCGCCCGTTCCCCCTGCCCCATCGTCTCCCGGCGCACCCAGCGCGGGCCAGCCCGGCGTCGGCTCCGATACGACGCGTCAGGCACCCCCCGCCGGCACGCGGTGACGAGCGGGCTTATTCCACCATCATGTTGGCTTCGCGGACGATCGCTTCGTAGCGCTTGCGCTCAGCCACGATGAAATCCGCGAAGCCGGCCGGCGTGCCGGCGACCATGTCACCGCCTTGGCTGGCAACGACCGACTTTGCGCCGTCGGTAGCACAGGCCTTGACGGTCTCGTCGGCGATCTTCTTCACCAGGTCGGGCGGCATGCCCTTGGGACCGAGCAGCCCGTACCAGGCGACCGATTCGTAACCGGGGACGCCCGCCTCGGAGACCGTCGGCAGCTCCGGATAGTACTGGCTGCGCTTGGCCGAACTCACGGCCAGGGCGCGCATCTTGCCGGTGGTGATCAGATCCCTGGAGTTGGGCTGGGTGACCATCATGTTCACGTTGCCCGCCATCAGATCGAGCTGGGCGGGGTTGCCGCCCTTGTAGGCGACATGGGTCAGGTTGAGCTTGGCCATGTGGGCCAGAAGAGCGCCGGCCAGATGCTGTGAGGAGCCGTTGCCGCCAGAAGCATAGGTGAGCGGCGGCGACGCGGTCTTCGCCAGCTGGATCAGCTCAGGCAGCGTGTTGGCCTTGACCGACGGATGCACCAGGACGAGCTGCGGGAAGGTCGCGAGCAGGCTGATCGGCGTGAAATCGTTGGCGCCGTCATAGGGCAGCTTCTTGTAGATCAGCGGATTGATGGCGTGGCCCATTGCCACGACGCTGAGTGTGTAGCCGTCACCGGGCGCCTTGGCGACGATCTCGCCCGCGACGACTCCGTTCGCGCCGGCGCGATTGTCGGCCACTACGGGTTGGCCCCAGGCCTGCGCGAAATGCTGGCCGACGGCGCGCGCCATCAGGTCGGTCGTGCCGCCCGCGGCAAACGGGATCACCATGCGGACCTGTTTGTCCGGATAGCTGCCCTGGGCGCGGACGATCGCGGGGGCCACGGACGGGGCGATTGCGAGGGCGGCAGCGCCTCGCAGAAATGACGAACGCTTCATTGCAGGTAATATCCCGATGGAGTGCCTTTGACGGTGGTGCGCTCGAGGTGTCGGATCTCGCCTTCCTGGTAGTCGCCCAGCGCGATGTGCATCGTGCAGCGATTGTCCCACAGGATGATGTCGTCCTGCTGCCATTGATGCCGGTAGACGAACTGCGGCCGCGTGGCATGGCGCACGAGATAGTCGATCAGCGGCCGGCTCTCCTCCGGTGTCATATCCACGAAGCACGAAACCTTCTCGCCGATGTAGAGCGCCTTGCGGCCCGTCTCCGGATGCACGCGCACCACCGGCTGGGCAATCGGCGGATTGATCTTCTTCTGCTCCGTCTCCCGGTCGGAATTCGGGTCTTCGACCTTGCGGGTGCCGGTATGGATGCCGTGCAGCCCCTCGATCAACTTCTTCATGCCCTCCGACAGCGTGTCATAGGCGAGGTACATGTTGCTGAACATCGTGTCGCCGCCCACCGGCGGAATCGTGATGCCACGGAGCAGCGAGCCGAGCGACGGCACCGGCGTGAAAGACATATCGGAATGCCACTGTTGGCCGGTATATCTGGACGCCGACGGCTTGCCATTCTCCTCGGGGATGTTTGTCACCAGAAGCAATTCGGGGAAGTCGGGGTGCCGGTCGCGCGGCAGCGAGTCGTGATTGTCGAGTTCGCCGAAGCGGCGACTGAAGGCAATGTGCTGCTCGCGTGTGATCTTCTGATTGCGGAACAGCAGGATCCCCTTCTCGAGGAAGGTCCGGTGGATCTGGTCGAATTCGGAGTTGCTAAGCGGCCTGGCCAAATCGACGCCCTGCACCTCGGCGCCGAGAGCATGGGAAAGCGGCCTGATCGGGAGCGACATCGGGGAGGATCCTCACCGGCAGTGAATTTTGCGAAACCTGCGCCAAAGGCGGCGTGGCCGTCAAGAATCCGCCCGCGGTCTGCGGAACGCGCGATGCAAATGCGCTATAGAGACGGGGCATGATTCAGCCGCTGCACAAGATCATCGTCGGTACGATCAGACGTCTGCCGCTCCCGGCCGCCCAGTTCGCGTTCCGCGCCTACAACAAGGCGCTGCGCATGATGAGGCCGGAACATCTGGCCACGACCTACTTCGGGGCGCGCATCTACTGCAACCCGCTCGATCTCATCCAGCGCATGATCCTGCACTTCGGCGTGTGGGAACCGGACGTCTCACGGGTCATCGAACGGAACCTCGCGCCGGGCGACGTGTTCGTCGATATCGGCGCCAACATCGGTTACGACACGCTGCTGGCCTCGTCGCGCGTCGGCTCCGCGGGCCGGGTCGTCTCGATCGAGGCCTCGCCGCGCACCTTTGCGCTTCTGCAGCGCAACCTCGCCGTCAACGCGTCCTCGTCCAACGTCCGCCCGGTGAACGCGGCAGTCTCCGACCGCCCAGGCACGCTCGACCTCTACGAGGTCAATCCGGGTAACATCGGCGCGGCCACCACGCTGGCCTCGCGCGGCGGCACCCTGATGGCTTCTGTAGGAGCGCTGCCGCTTGAGCGGATCCTGACGCCGGATGAACTTTCACGGCTTCGGCTCATCAAAATGGATGTCGAAGGCGCCGAGCCGCCGATCCTGCGCCACCTGCTGGAACGGCTCTCGACCTATCCGGCGACGATGGACATCGTGGTCGAGGCTACTCCCGACGACGATCTCGAAGCGTGGCGGGACGTCTTCGATCGGATGCGCGGCGCGGGTTTCACCGCCTGGGCGATCGACAACGACTACGAACTCGAATCGTATCTGCGATGGCGCCGGCCGGCGACGCTGCAACGCGTCGATGCCATGCCGACGCGCCAGCAGGACCTTCTGTTCACGCGGCGTTAGACGGCGGAACTACACAACACTCGCCAGCACGGCTTCGCGCAACACGCGCAGCGGCGGAACCCATTGGTCCGGCGTGTCGTAATTGCCAGCCGTCACCGCCACCACGAGGTCCATGCCGGGGAAGACCCACAGGCGCTGGCCGCCATTGCCGTAGGCGCCCTGGAAACGCTCGAGGCCGTTGCGATTCCAGCGCGGACTGGATGGGACGGAGAAGGCGAAGTCACCATGTACACTTGGTAGCCGTACTCCCCGATCAGCTCTCGCCTGAACATTCCGTGCGCCACGACCGCTCTGGTTCACTGAGACGCCGTCGCGAACCGCACAATAGAAAGCCCCACCGCCATTTCAGGCGTGGGGCTGAAGTATCCGCCGTCCGGTCACCATTACATCCGTGGCTCACCCCGGCGGACGCCCGCGACCAATCTGATCGCTGGGACAACATGGATATGGGGTGCCGGCCCCGGACTTCAAGGTGCACATCTTCTGAAGATCTCCTTGTCTTCGTTTTTTGATTTGCGAATGGATCGCAGGTCTGCCTAACGTACCGTCCTTGGGGGAGATCACATGTCGCAAAACCGTCGTTCGTTGCCCACGCTGGCCCGCCTGCTTCCGGCCGGAGCGCTGGGCCTGTCGGTCGGCCTCGCAGCAGCCGACGCAGCCGCCACGACCGTTACGGAACCGGAAGGCAAGAAGGCCTCGGTCGCCGAGCGCCTCGAGTCGCTTCGTGCCGACGTATCGGGCGCCCTCGAACAGCATCGCAAGGAGGGCGGCCCCTTCGTGGTCCTCGACCCCGAGCAGAAACTCGCCTGGTGGGGCAACGGCGGTTGGCGCAACGGGGGTTGGCGCAACGGCGGCTGGGGCAACGGCGGCTGGCACAACGGCTGGCACAACTGGTGATCATGACCGCCACCCCTGAAATCGGGATGGTGGTCGTGCAGCCGACGGCCTTCTGCAATATCGCCTGCACCTACTGTTATCTGCCCGACCGCTCGAACAAGCATGTCATCGCCCAGTCGACGGTGACGCGGCTGTTCGAGCAGATTTTCGCGTCGGGCTGGTCCTGTTCCGAGATCACCGTGATTTGGCATGCGGGCGAGCCGCTCGTGGTGCCCGTCTCCTTCTATCGCGAGGCCTTCGCGACGATCGAGCGGATGCGGCCGGCCTCGGTCCACCTAAAGCATTCCTTCCAGACCAACGGCACGCTGATCGATGCCGCCTGGTGCGACCTCTTCAAGGACTGGGACGTCGGCGTCGGCGTCAGCCTCGACGGGCCGCGCGACCTGCACGACCTTCACCGCAAGAGCCGCAGCGGCAAGGGCACGTTCGACAAGACCATCGCCGGCATCCGGTGCCTGCGCGACAACGGCGTGCCCTTCCACGTGATCTCGGTACTGTCGCACACCAGCCTCGACCAGCCGGAAGAACTGCTCGACTTCTACCTGACCGAGGGCATCGACCAGATCTGCTTCAATGTCGAGGAGTCCGAAGGCGACCACGTCTCGAGCCTGTTCGACGGCCCCGAACTGCGCAAACGCTACGCCGCCTTCCTGCGCCGCTTCTGGCATCTGGCCCGTCAGAGCGGCCGCGTTCGCTTCCTGCGCGAGATCGATCTCGCCCTGCCGCGCATGTTCCGTCCCGAGGGCGTGCCGGCGCGCAACATCCAAGTCGAGCCGCTGGCGATGCTGAACGTCGACAGCCACGGCAACGTCTCCAGCTTTTCGCCCGAACTGCTCGGCCTTAAGAATCCGGATTATCGCGACTATCTCCTGGGCAACATCAACTTCCAGTCGCTCCAGGAGATCCGCGACACCTGCCTCGCGTCGCCCCTCTATCGCGACATCTGCGCCGGCGTGCAGGCCTGCAGCAAATCCTGCGACTACTTCTCGGTGTGCGGCGGCGGTGCGCCGGTGAACAAGCTGTTCGAGAACGGCAGTTTCACGGGTACGGAGACCTCCTACTGCACCCTCACCCAGATGGTGCCGACCGACCTGATCCTCGAAGCCTACGACCGCCTCGAGCGCAGCCCGGCCGCAGTCGCCCCGCCGTCCGCCCATACCCATTCGTCTATCGCGAGCGGCGACGCCGCCGCTTAGCCATCGAGGAAAACAATGAACCGTACGAAGCTCGTCGCCCTCGCCTCGCTGGTCGCCGCCGGCGCGATCCTGGGCGGTTTCACCGCCAGCGCGCAGCAACCGCCGCAGGCTGCGCCCTCGACGCCGAAGGACGCCGGTCCGCCGCCGGGCGGCGGTGCGCCGGCGCCGGAAGGCAATCGCCCCTTCCCGGTCATGTTCGTGACCAGCGTCGAACTGATCCGCTCCGAACGGTCCGGCGGCATGGACATCATCCGCGCCCGGGGCCTCGTCACCTCGAACGCCTGGGGTGAGCCGCATCTCCTGCCGATCACGCGCGGCGAAGGCATCGACGGCATGCTCGACCTCATCTTCCAGGCGAGCGCGCCCCAGGACATGGCCGCCCTCGGGCCCTTCATGCAAGTCGAAGCCATTCTGCCGGTCGCCAAGGGCCATCCCTACAAGGGCATCCGCGTCCGCTCGGGCTACAATGCGGTGTCCCTGAAGACCCTGCCGGGCTTTGCCGAAGTCGCCGCGCCGAAGGAAGATTGCGCCAAGTGCCTGGGCAAGTACTTCCAGGCCAAGGGCGCCGCCGCGCCTGCCGGCCAGGCCGCCGACAAGGTCGTGCGCGAGGAGGATCTTCCCTACCCGCTGCGCATCATCCGTCCGACCGACGGCATCCCCAGCTACGACTACGAGCCCAACCGCCTGACGCTCGTGCTCTCCGAGGCCGGCCAGATCGTCGACGCCGCCTGGGATTGAGGGCGGGACTCAGATCTTTCACAAACGTTCAGCGAACTTTCGATTGCCAATTTGCAAGGGCTTACGCACGCTGCGGCTCTCTTGAGGGAGAACAGGATGTCACAGGATCGACGTACACTTCGCACGCTGGCGCAGCTCCTGCCGTCGGGCGCGCTCGGCCTATCGGTCAGCCTCGCGGCAGCCGATGCATCGGCCACCGCTGTCGCAGGTCCTCAAGACTCCAACAAGGCTTCGGTAGCAGATCGCCTGCAGTCGATCCGGACCGATGTCTCGACTGCCATTGAACAGTATCGCAAGGACGGCGAGCCTTTCGTGGCCATCGATCGCGAGCAGACGCTTGCCTGGTGGGGCAATGGCTGGCACCGCGGCTGGGGCTGGCGTAACGGCGGCTGGGGCAACGGCTGGCACAATGGCGGCTGGGGCAACGGAGGCTGGGGCAATGGCTGGCACAACGGCTGGCACAACTGGTAGGCCGTGCCTCTCGAGGCCAGCGATCCGATCGTCGTCAACGTCCCGCCTATCCCGAGCGGCGAAAGCGCCGCACAGCCTTCGAGGATGCCATGACCCGCAAGAAACTTTCCGCCCTCGCCTCGCTGGTCGCCGCCGGCGCGATCCTGGGCGGTCTCGCCGCCAGCGCGCAGCAGCCGCCGCAGGCTGCGCCCTCGACGCCGAAGAACGCCGGTCCGCCGCCGGGCGGCGGTGCGCCGGCGCCGGAAGGCAATCGCCCCTTCCCGGTCATGTTCGTGACCAGCGTCGAACTGATCCGCTCCGAACGGTCCGGCGGCATGGACATCATCCGCGCCCGGGGCCTCGTCACCTCGAACGCCTGGGGTGAGCCGCATCTCCTGCCGATCACGCGCGGCGAAGGCATCGACGGCATGCTCGACCTCATCTTCCAGGCGAGCGCGCCCCAGGACATGGCCGCCCTCGGGCCCTTCATGCAAGTCGAAGCCATTCTGCCGGTCGCCAAGGGCCATCCCTACAAGGGCATCCGCGTCCGCTCGGGCTACAATGCGGTGTCCCTGAAGACCCTGCCGGGCTTTGCCGAAGTCGCCGCGCCGAAGGAAGATTGCGCCAAGTGCCTGGGCAAGTACTTCCAGGCCAAGGGCGCCGCCGCGCCTGCCGGCCAGGCCGCCGACAAGGTCGTGCGCGAGGAGGATCTTCCCTACCCGCTGCGCATCATCCGTCCGACCGACGGCATCCCCAGCTACGACTACGAGCCCAACCGCCTGACGCTCGTGCTCTCCGAGGCCGGCCAGATCGTCGACGCCGCCTGGGACTGAGGAGCACTGCTCTCAACAAGGCTCGCGAAACGGCGGTATCTTAATCCCCGACCGAGACGGCGACCGGCGTCGCCTCGAGGTCACGCTCGGCGCGGCTGGCAGCGACCTGCTTGCGGAAGCGGTCGAAATCGGGACCGCGCAGCTGGGCACGCTTGAGCTCGGGATGGGTGATGGGATTGACCGGTTTGCCGTCGACCTGGAGCTCGAAATGAAGATGTGCACCGGTCGAACGACCGGTGCTGCCGACGTAGCCGATCACGTCGCCGCGCGACACCATCGTGCCGGGCTGCAGCCCACCCGCGAAAGCGGAGAGATGGCCGTAGACCGACGCCAGCTTGCCGCCATGTTCGATGCGAACCCAATTGCCGTAGCGCCCGTTCGGCGCTGCACCGACCACGATGCCGTCGGCCGCTGCCACGACGGGTGTGCCGGACGGCGCCACCAGGTCGACGCCTTCGTGCATGAACAGCGACCGCGACGAGGAGGGCCGGGGCAGCGCATAGGGCGGCGGTGCCCGGAAGCCGCCATAGGAAGAGCTGCCATAGGAAGACAGGCCCGGCGACGGTGCGACGCCCCTGGCAACGCCGGCACGCGGCATATCGGTAGCGCCCCCCGTCGGCAGACCGGGCGGCAGGCCCGGCGCAAGCTGCGGACCACCGGCGCCCTGCGGCCTGCCGCCGAGTGGCGGCGGCGGCTTGTGGAACGGATCGGCGCGCAGGCCGAAGCCCGATGAGATCGAAACGGTATCGAGCGGCAGCCGGAACGAGGGCGGTGTCGCAGCCTGCCCGCTCGCCATCCAGAAGCGCTCTGAATTGTCCCGCGTGCGGAAGCGATGAATCGCCATCACGCCCTTCGGCGTGCGCAGCTCCATCCATAGAACGCGGCCGACATCGAGCGGCGCACCCGTCTGCGTGAAGGTTTGCGCGTAACGGACGTAGAACTTGTCGCCGTCGCGCATCTCCTTCTCGAGATCGACCGACGTGGCCAGTGCCTGCAGGGCCTCAAGCATGGCCGGCGCTGGCACGCCCGCGGCCGCCGCAGAGGCTTCGAGCGAGCCGCCAGAGATCACACCGGAGACGCCGAGCTGGCGCTCGAACGGGAGATAGGCCTCTAGCCGGGAGTCGTCTTCCCCGTCGCCCAGCAGACGATCGGCCTCGGTGCGGCCATGGGCCAGGACCGCCTCGGTGACAGGGCCGGCGCTCACCGGCGGCGCCACCGGATCGGCCAGGGCAGTGATCGGCTGTACCCATTCCACCTCCACCTCGATCGCAAGCCCGCGCGCGAGCAGGGTGTTCACCGAGGCCAGGTGCATGAAGCTGAGGTGTTCGCCAAGGCCGGAGATGTCTGACGGCTGATCGTAGAGAGGGGGCATGCCTGCGCCCGGCAAGCGCAGCTCGACATCACGGCCGGCCTCGACTAGAGCCGGCTCGCACGATGCCCCAACGCCAGCGATGCCATGGGACATCCCGCCAAAAAGCATTGAGACGGCAAAAGCCGCGGCGACCGAGGGTCGGTTCATTCAGTCCTTCTTATAGGGTCAACGCCGGGGCATCGCTCGTGACCGTTGCGTGGCGGGCAGACCTTACCTCACATGCGGAGCCGGTTTCCATGCCCGGACCCGCTTTTCCGCCTCCATGATCTGCGCAGGGGTCATGCGCGCAGTCAGGGTCGCGAGGTCCTTTCTGGCCTGGTCGAGCCGGTCCTGGTTCTTCGCCGTATAGCGGTCGATCGAGAGTTTGGTCCATTTGTAGGCCTCGACATCGTCGCGCGGCGGGATGCCCTCGCCGAAGCCCAGCATGAAACCGATATTGTTCTGCGCCCGCGCATAGCCTTGCTTGGCAGCGGCAAGATAGAGCCGGGCGGCCTCGTTGAGGTTACGCGGGACACCGTCGCCGCTCCAGTACATGGCGCCCAGCAGGGTCTGCGCCTCGGCGTCGCCCTTGGCGGCCCAGACCTTCCAGATACGCACCGCGGTCGCCATGTCCTTGCGCTCGTAGGCTCCCGCCGCCTGCCGCATCTGTTCTTCGAAGGATTGCGCCATCGACGGCGCCGTCATGGCCGCGACGAGGAGGACAAGCAGGGCCGACAGGACCTTTTTCATGGACGCATGATATGCCGAGGACGCCTGCATTCGACAAGCCCGCAGGAAGACGGCCGGTGGGCCAGAGCCCTGTAACGCAACGGCCGGCCGGGAGAGGCGTTAGGCGTTCAGGTTCAAGCCACACGCAGGTTTCCCATGACCACCATCGAGTCCCCCGTCTCCAGCCGCGATTTAGCCGCGCAGGATTCGACGCCCGCCGGGGAGCTGCGCGAGCACCAGAAGGCCTTTCACAGCTTCGGCAAGCTGGTCCTGTTCGCCGCCCTGCACATCACGTTGACGCTCGTGTGCATGGCCCTGGGCTTTGTCGGTCAGATGCCGCTTCTGGCGCTGATCCTCGGGCTCGGCGGGACGGTCGCCCTAGTCGCGGCCTTCGCAATTTCCAGCTAACCGCACTTCTGGGCGGCTCCTCCCCGAAAACTGGCGGCGAAACTTCCTGCTTCACGGTCCGGCACGCCGCGCTCCCAAGGCGGCGGGCTCGACGACCGCGACGTCGCGCTGCGCGCCGTACACCCGAGTCCAGGCGCGCGTGAACTCTGCGCCCAGCAGGAAGATTTGCGCGGAATAGAAGACCCACAGCAGCAGAACGATCAGGGCGCCGGCCGCGCCGAAACTCGACGCCACCTCGGTCTGGCCGATATAGAGCGCGATCAGGTATTTACCGCCCTGGAACAGGCCGGTGGCCATGAGCGCGCCGACGGCGACGTCGCGCCAGCGGATCGGCGCATCGGGCAGCACCTTGTACATGATGGCGAACATGCCGGAGATCAGGACGACCGAGATCACGAGGTCGACCGCCTGCACCGCGACTTGGGCGGCCGAGAAGGTGTACTTCAGGAAACTCCCCAGCGCCGTGAGCGCTGCGCTGAGGGTCAGGGAAACCATCAGCATGAACCCCAGCGTGATCACCAGCCCGAAACTCGCGAGGCGGGCGCGCAGTAGCCGGGACATGGTCGAGCGACGCGATTTCGCCTTCCAGACGGCATTCAGGGCCGCTTGAACCTCGCCGAAAACCCCACTGGCGGCGATGAGGATGGTGACCAGACCGATCAGCGTGGCGACGAGGCCCGTCATGCGATCGCTGGCGCTGCGGATCATGGCCTGCATTGCTTCCGCCGTGTCGCGCCCCATCAACCCGCTCAGCTGCTCCACGACCGCTCCCCGCGCGGCCTCCTGCCCGAACACCAGGCCTGCAATGGCGATGACCACGAGCAGGACCGGTGCCAGGGAAAATAGCGAGAAATAGGCGATCGACGCGCCGCGGCTGAACGCATCGTCGTCGATGTACCCTTCGACGGTCTCGGTGAGCAGTCGCCTGACGCGTCCGGAGGGAATGCGGCTTTCCATAGGCGGCAAACGCATCGAGACGAGAATCGCTCCCATATGCGGACGCGCTTGTGACATCTTTCGCCGCGAACTTCCGGACAGAGGCCTTTTCAGGATTTCAACATGACCCGCTCCAGCCGCCGTCTCGTCCTTGCCGCCGCTCTGGCCCTGATCGGTCCGTTGCCCGCGCTCGCGCAGCCCGTTCCCGATGTTCTCCAGAAAATCGAGATCCTGCTCGACTGGAAGGCGCTGCCGACCTACGCCGGCTTCTTTCTCGCGCGCGAGACGGGCGCCTTCGAACGGCGCGGCCTGGAAGTGACCTTTGCCGAGACGCAGGGCGCGATCTCGTCGGCGGAGCTGATCGGCTCGGGCACACAATATTGGATCGGCTCGTCGAGCGGCATCGCCACCGCGATCGCCCGTTCCAAGGGGCAGCCGATCAAGAGCCTCGCCGTCTACTACGCCAAGACACCAACCGTGATCTACACGCGCGGCGAGGATCGCATCACCCATCCCCGCGATCTCTACGGCAAGACGCTGGGTCTGGTCCCGGGCAGCATCACCAACGAGGAGTTCCGCGCCCTGATCGCCGCCAACAGGCTCGACCGCAGCAGGATCAAGGAGACGACGGTGTCGTGGAAGGCCTACGACCTGGTCGACAAGAAAGTCGATGCGCTGATCGACTATGACGAGATGGCACCGGCCGAGTTGATCGCCGAGGGCCGCCGAATCACGATGGTGCGGCTGGCCGACTTCGGCGTGAAAGCCTACAGCCTGAACCTCATCGTGAACGATGGTGCGTGGGCCGATCCGGACAAGCGCGAGATCGCGCGCAAAGTCGCTGACGCTGTCCAGGAGGGCTACAATTCAGTGCGGGAACGACCGGGCGACGCCGCCCTGCACTTCTCCCGCCTCTTCCCGCGCCTGGCGCCGCGCTATGTCGACCGCAGCATGGCGACGGTCTCGCAGCAGCTCTCGGGCCCGCCCACCGGGCAGCAGACTCGAGCGGGCTGGGAAGCGACGCTGAAAACGCTGGAGCAGCTGGGCTTGCTGGCGCAGCCGATCACCGTCGACGACGTGGCGATCCTGGACTGAGGTCGATCTGGAGCCAGCGTGGCACCTACCAACCCCAGAGCAGTTGCCGCGAGACCCAGCCTCGTAACCCGCCGTCGCGCTGAACCTTGACCCAGCCGCTCCGGCGCTCGAGCGTCCTCAGCGTATCGCCATAAGAGAATTTGCCGACGATCCGGCTCGTCGTGGTCGGCTGGCTGCGCATGTTGGCGCTCTTGACCTTAACGATGTGATACGCGGTGCTGCTGGTCAGCGTGCGCAGAATCCAGCCCTTGTCGTTCTCGAAGTCGCGCACTTCGAGCCAGTCGCCGCGTCGTCCGACGACCTTCAGGGGAAAGCCCCTGCCCAGCACCCAATCCGCGGAATACCGGGTTCCCGCACCGGAGCGCAGGTTCACCTCCTCGCGCGAAACGCTGACCATTTGCTGGGCAACGGCCTGCGGCATATCCAGCCCGAAGATGCCGGCGACGAGAACGATCAGGAAATAGCGAGCGAAGAGCATTCGTGAGATTTCCTTCCCGGATTGGTATGGAACACCCTCCCTCGGTCAGGACCGTAGCGCTCGGGTGGGCGTCTATGGAGCCATTGTCGCCCGATTGAGACGCTGCGTCACCGGCTTGACAAGCCGTGTGAGACTGGTTGGGTCAGGCTGGCCGCATATGTGGCCTTGCATGCAGGCGATCGGCGCGCGATGCCACGATTCCTCCCTGTTCGTTCGCACCTTATTCAAATCGGGCGACGCAGGCTATATTCGCCGCCTCATCGGAAGGATTGTCGGCATGCAGGAACAGAAGATCATCGGGCGACGCGAGGGCGCCGTGGGCCACGTCGCCTTCAACAACCCCGCCAAGCTCAACGCAGTATCGCTCGACATGTGGAAAGGCTTCGCGAGCATCCTTAAGGACTTCGCCCAGGACCCCGAGATCCGCTGTCTCGTCGTCAGCGGCACGGGTGGCAAGGCCTTCGTGTCCGGCGCCGACATTTCCAAGTTCGAGAGCGAACGCGCCAACGCCGAGGCTCAGGTGCGCTACGACGCCATCTCCAAGGAAGGCTACGAGGCGCTCTACGATTTCCCCAAGCCGACCATCGCCAAGATCACCGGCTACTGCATCGGCGGCGGCATGAACCTCGCGGCCTGCTGCGACCTGCGCTACTGCAACGAAGGCGCCCGCTTCGGCGTGCCGGCGGCCAAGCTGGGTCTCGGCTACGGCTTCCTGCGCATCGAGCGCTTCTCGCGCATCGTCGGCCTGCCGCGCGCCATGGAGTTCCTGTTCACCGCCAAGCAGTATTCCTCGAAGGAAGCCTACGACATGGGCCTGGTGCATGGCGTCGCCGCCGATGCCGAGCTGGACGCCCTGGTCGACGGCATCACCGGCGCCATCTCGCAGAACGCGCCGCTGACGATTGCACTCGCCAAGGCCGCCGCGCGCGAGATCGCCAAGCCCGAGTCGAAGCAGGACCATGCGAAGCTCGACAAGCTGGCAGAGGCCTGTTTCGACAGCGAGGACTTCAAGGAAGGCCGCCGGGCCTTCATGGAGAAACGCAAGCCGGTCTTCAAGGGCCGCTGAGCAACGGGAAAAATCACCAATGACCGCCCTGCCCCTCTCCGACCTCACCGTCCTCGACCTCACGGCCCATCGTGCCGGGCCGACCGCCGTGCGCCAGCTCGCCGACTGGGGCGCGCATGTCATCAAGATCGAGCCGCCGCCGCCCCCGTCCGAGGGCGGCAAGAACGACTCGATGGGCGGCGCGCGCCATGGCTTCGACTTCCAGAACCTGCACCGCAACAAGAAGTCGATGACGCTCAACCTCAAGAGCCCCGAAGGCCACGCGATCTTCATGAAGCTCGCGGCCAAGGCCGACGTCATCGTCGAGAACTACCGCTCCGACGTGAAGCATCGCCTCAAGGTCGACTACGACACCGTGGCCAAGATCAACCCGCGCATCATCTACGGCTCGATCGCGGGCTTCGGCCAGAGCGGCCCCGACGCGGCCCGCCCCGGCGTCGACCAGATCGCCCAGGGCATGGGCGGTCTCATGTCGATCACCGGCGAGCCGGGCCGCGGCCCGATGAGGGTCGGCATTCCCATCGCCGACCTGACCTCGGGTCTGCTGCTCGCCCAGGCGATCATGCTGGCGCTCTACACGCGCGAGCGCACCGGCAAGGGACAATGGGTCCACACTTCGCTGATCGAGGCGCAGATCTTCATGCTCGACTTCCAGGCCTCGCGCTGGCTGATGAAGGGTGAGGTGCCGAAGCAGGCCGGCAACGACCATCCGACCAGCATCCCGACCGGCGTGTTCCCGACCAGCGACGGCTACATCAACATCGCCGCCGCCGGCGACAAGATGTGGAAGCGCGCCGCGCTGGCGCTGGGCGCCCAGGCGCTGATCGACCATCCCGAGCATGCGACCCCGGGACTGCGCTCGCAGAACCGCAAGGCGCTGAACGAGCGGCTGGCCGAGGTCACAAAGACCAACACCAGCGCGCACTGGATCGAGTCGCTGAACAAGGCCGGCGTCCCCTGCGGCCCGATCAACACGATCGACAAGACCTTCGCCGAACCGCAGGTCCAGCACCTCGGCATCGCCCGCCCGGTCAACCATCCCGCGTTGGGCGAGATCAAGGTGGTCGGCCAGCCGATCAATCTCTCGGACTACCCGCAGCCCAAGGCTCTCAATCCCACGCCCGATCTCGGCCAACATACCGACGAGGTTTTGGCCGGCCTCGGCTACGACGCAAAGGCGATCGCCGACCTCAAGGCGGGCGGCGCGGTTTAGCGCTTCCGAAATCCACGCAGCGCCCGGAGGAATTCGGCCGGGCGCTCGATCTGGGGCAAATGCCCCGCTTCCGGGATCATCACCAGTCTCGACTTCTCCAGCGCCGGCCTCATCTTGTGCGCACCGCGCTTGTCGAGGACGGGCAGGCGATCGGCCTCGCCCCAGATCAGCAGCACCGCCCCCTGGGCGGTGGCGAGGCCGCTTCTTCGGCCAGCAGGACATCGAGGACGCGCTCGGCATCGGCGCGCGTGAAGCTTTCGAGCGCCCGGACGATGTCGGCCGGCACTTTGCCACGATCGTCAAAGGCAAAACCCAGGACGCCGATCGAATAATGCTGGCGCAGCAGGTTCGAGCGCGCCATCGCGCGCATCGGCGACCTGGTGGCGAGCCAACGCAGCATCGAGGAATAGACCGGGGGCTGATAGCCGTTCACCAGCACGAGACCCGCACATCGCTCGGGATACTGGCCGGCGAAGCGCCAGGCGATGGTCGCGCCCAGCGAGTTGCCGACGAGGGTGGCGCGCTCGATCCCCAGTGCCGTCAGCAGTTCGGCGAGCCACGCGGCGTAAGCGCCGAAGGTTGGCAGTCCGTCGGCCGATCCGATGAGGGGAAATTCGGGCGCGACGACGAGATGCGTGCGTTCGAGATCGTCGGTCACGGTCGACCAGTAGGATTCCGCGCCCGCCCAACCGCCGTGCAGCAGCACGATTGCCTCGCCGGTGCCGCCGGTCCAGACTCGCGCCGGGCGCTGGCCGAGCAATATTGTCTTTGGCTCCACGTCACGCCCTCTGAACACATGAAGCGGGAGATAGAAGATGGCCACGACGCGGAGAACAGCTTTAGTGACCGGCGCTGGCCGAAACATCGGCCGGGCCTGCGTGCTGGAGCTCGCCCGGATGGGCTACGACGTCGTGATCAACGGCTCCGCCGACCGCGCGGCCTGCGAGTCGGTGGCCAAGGAGGCCGCATCGCGCGGCGTCGAGACCTTGGTTGCGATGGGTGATGTCGGCAGCCCGGCGGAGTGCCGGCGCATCGCCCAGGAGGCGATCGCGAAGTTCGGCTCGGTCGACGTGCTGGTGAACAATGCGGCGCTGCGCCCGGCCAAGGCCTTCCTCGACATGAGCGAGGACGACTGGCGGCGCGTCATCTCGGTCGATCTCGACGCCGCGGTGTGGCTTTCGCAGGCCTGCCTGCCCGGCATGGTGAAGAAAGGCTGGGGCCGCATCGTCAACTTCACCGGCATGAATGCCATGCACGGCTACGCCGGCCGCGCGCCGGTTTCGGTCGCCAAGCACGGCGTCTGGGGTCTCACCAAGGCGCTGGGCAAGGAGTTCGGGCCCAAGGGCATCACCGTCAACGCCATCTCGCCCGGCCCGATCGCGGCCGACGTCGAGGAAGACGACGAGTCCAACCATCACCGCCGCGAGACGATGGCCAAGGTCCCGCTCGGCCGCATGGGCACGCCCGCCGAGGTCGCGTCGGTGCTCGGGATGCTGGTGTCCGACGGTGGCGCCTACGTGAACGCCCAGATGCTCCAGGTGAACGGCGGCGCGGAGACTTGATAAAGCCTCGTCGTCCCGAGCGAGCGCAGCGCAGTCGAAGGACCTCTTTTCCGAGTCACAGTCGCTCGAAGTGAAAAGAGGCCGTTCGACTACGCCGCCCTTCGGGCGACTCTGCTCAGGGCGACGGGGTCGTTACTCCATCGGCAGGCCGGTGGTGCGCGCGATGGCGCTCCATCGCTCGACCTCGGCCTTCACGAAGTCGCCGAAGGCCTGGCGGCTTTCGAGATCGATGCGGGCGCCCTGCTCCTGCCAGATGCGCTTGATGTCGGGCTCGGCCAGCGCCGCCTGGACAGCGGCGTGCAGGGCGTCGAGCGCGACGGCGGGCGTCTTCACAGGCGCAAACAGGCCATACCATGTGCTGACTTCGAAATCCTTCACGCCGGCTTCGGCGAAGGTTGGCACGTCGGGCAGCACGTTTTCACGCTTCGTGGTCGCAACGGCGAGCGCGCGCAGCTTGCCGGACTGGACATAGGAGGCGATCGTACTGAGCGGCTGGAAGGTGGCGTCGAGCTGGCCCGCCAGCAGGTCCTGCAAGGCGGGTCCCCCGCCACGATAGGGCACGTGTGTCAGCTTGATGCCGGTGCGCCGCTGCAGCAGTTCGATGGCGAGATGCGGCATGGTGCCGAGGCCCGAGGAGCCGATGTTGATCGTGTCGGGCGCCTTGCGCGCCGCGGCGAGGAAGCCCGCGAGATCCTTGACGTCGAGCTTGGCCGGATTGACGACCAGGCCGACCGGCACCTTGCCGATGTTGCTGACCGGGGCGAAGTCGCGCAGCAGGTCGAAGCCCGAGTCGGCATAGACGACCGTGGCAAAGGACTGGGCGCTGTTGGCGACCAGCAGGGTGCAGCCGTCGGGACGAGCCCTTGCCACGACCATGCCGCCCAGCGTGCCGCCGGCGCCGCTGCGGTTCTCGACCACCACCGGCTGACCGACGCGCTGGCTGACTTGGGCCGCGACGGGACGCGCGAAGGTGTCGTTCGAGCCACCCGGCGGAAACGGCACGATCCAGTTCATGGCCCGCGGCGGACGCCATTGCTGGGCATGGACCGATCCGGCCGCGCCCACGGCCAGCAAGCCGCCCAGGGCGGCCCGGCGAAAAAGAGACCGCGAGACCGTCATCGGTTCACTCCATCTGGACGTTGGCGGCCTTGGCGATTCGGGTCCACCGCTCGGCCTCGCGGCCGATGAAATTAGCGAAGTCGGCGCGACTTTCGAGTTCGACCTTCGCGCCGTGCTCGGCCCACAGGCGCTTCACTTCGTCGGAGCCCAGGGCCCGCTGCACGGCGGCGTGAATGCGGTCGAGCACGACGTCGGGCGTACGGATGGGGGCGAACAGGCCGAACCAGGTCGTCATGCGGAAGTCGGCCAGCCCGGCCTCGTGCGCCGTCGGCACGTCGGGCAGCAGCGCGTCGCGGCGCCGATTGATCACCGCGAGGGCGCGCAACTTGCCCGACCGGACGGAACTCGCAACGGCGCTGACCAGCACGAAGGCGGCACCGATCTGGCCGGCCAGAAGGTCCTGTAGCATCGGCGCGCCGCCGCGATAGGGAACGTGCGTGAGCTTTATGCCGGCGCGGCCCTCGAAGAGCCCGATCGCGAGATGGGTCAGGGTGCCGAGGCCGGCCGAGCCGATGTCGATGCTGCCGGGTGCCTTCTTCGCCATCTCGATGAAGGCTTCCAGACTGGCCGCGTCGATACGCGCCGGATTGATCACCAGCGCATAGGGCACGCGACCGAAGGCGGCGATCGGCGCGAAGTCGCGCAGGAAGTCGAAGCCGGCCCGCGGATAGATGGTCGGCGCGTAGACGAGACCGGTGTCGCCCACCAGCATCGTATAGCCGTCCGGCGCGGCCCGGGCGGCGACGGCGGTGCCGACGGTGCCGCCGGCACCGCTGCGATTGTCGATCACCACCGATTCGCCGATCGCTTCGGCGACCCGCGCCGCTATGGGGCGCGAAAACATGTCGGAGCCGCCGCCGGCCGGAAACGGCACGATCCACGACACCGTTCGCGTCGGCCAGTCGTCGCTGGCCCTCGCGACGCCCCCTGCTCCCGCTGCTGCGGCGGTCATCAGTCCGCCCAGCACGCTCCGCCTTGCGATTCCGCTCATTCGGCCGGGAGCTTAACGGGCAGGCGCGGCGGCGCAATACCGCCGCGCGCCGAACCGTCTCTTATTGCGGTTCGATCTTCGCGAGCTTGATGTACCGGGTCCAATCCTCGCGCTCCTTCGCCACGAAGGCATCGCACTGGGCGATGGTCCAGTCCCGCGGCGGCGGGATGAAGCCGAGCTGCTTCACGCGCTCCAGAATCGCCGGATCGTAGATCGCGTCCATGATCAGGCGGTTCAGTTTCTGTTTTATGTCGTCCGGCGTCTCCTTGCGCACGGAGAAGCAGGAGAAGGCAATGATCACATAGTCCGGATAGGTCTCGGCGATGGCCGGGACGTCGGGGAACAGCGGCGAGCGATCCTTCGACGTGACGGCCAGTGCCCGCACATAGCCCGAGCGGACGTAGCTTTCGCCCACCACCTGGTCGGGGAACACGCAATCGACACGGCCGGCATTGAGATCCTGGATCGAGGCGACGGCGTCGCGATAGGCGACCTCCTCGAACTTCACGCCGGTCGTGACTTCGAACAGGGCGGCCGGCACGCGTGAGGAGGCGTTGCCGTAGCCGGAAAAGAGCGGCTTCGGCTGCTTCTTGGCGTAGTCGACGAATTCCTTCACCGTCTTGTAGGGCGCGTCCTGCTTCACCAGCATGAAGTTGCCGGTGGCGCCGTTGACGGCCACCGTCGTGAAGTCCGTCGGGTCGTAGGTCATCTGCTTGTAGAGACTGGGATTGGCGGCCAGGGTGCTGGTCGACCCGAGCAGGAGCGTATAGCCGTCGGCCGGCGCGTTCTTGACCTGCGTCGTGCCGATCATGCCGGTGGCGCCGGGCTTGTTCTCGATGACGAAGGCCTTGCCCGTCATCGTCTCCAGTTGCTTGCCGATCAGGCGCGAGATGATGTCGGTCGAGCCGCCCGGCCCGAACGGCACGAGGATCTTCACGAGGCGGGCCGGATAGGCTTCCTGCGCCCGCGCCGCATTTCCCAGCGCGGCTGCGACCGGAACACCGCCCAGAGCGGCCAGAACATTTCTACGTTTCATCAGACGCTCCCTGAACGATAAAGACCTCGTATAAGTCGGCCCCGCCAAAAGGCGAGCAGCCGATTGATCTCCGTTCCGAGGGGCGGCAGGTTTCGCACAAGAAAAAGCCCTCCCCCGACGAATCGGAGGAGGGCCGGTTCTTGCCTGCTGCGGCGAACTACATGCCGAGCTGGCTGATGAACTTGGTGTTGAGGTAGGCCTCGAGCGCCTCGGTGCCGCCTTCGGATCCGTAGCCCGAATCCTTGACGCCGCCGAACGGCACCTCGGGCAGGGCCAGGCCATGGTGGTTGATCGACACCATGCCGCTCTCGAAGGCCGCGCCGACCTTGGCCATGGTCTTCGAGTTGGTGGTGTAGGCGTAGGCCGCGAGGCCCCACGGCAGGCGGTTGGCTTCCTTCATCACGCCGTCGAAATCCTTGAACGACGAGATCGGGGCCAGCGGACCGAACGGCTCTTCGTTCATGATCCGGGCGTCGAGCGGCACGTCGGTGAGGACGGTCGGCTCGTAGAAGTAGCCCTTGTTGCCCTTGCGCTGGCCGCCGGTCTGGATCTTGGCGCCCTTGGCGATGGCGTCGCTCACGAAGCCGTCGATCGCATGCAGGCGGCGCTCGGCGACGAGCGGGCCCATCTTGGTGTCGGCATCGAGTCCGTTGCCGACCTTCAGGTTCCGGGCATAAGCGGTGAACTTCTCAACGAATTCCGGATAGACCTTCTCGTGCACCAGGAAGCGCGTCGGCGCGACGCAGACCTGGCCGGCGTTGCGGAACTTGTTGGCGCCCAGGACATTCACCGCCTGGTCGATGTCGGCGTCCTCGAACACGATGGCGGGTGAATGGCCGCCCAGTTCCATGGTGACGCGCTTCATGTGCGCGCCGGCCAGGGCCGCGAGCTGCTTGCCGACCGGCGTCGAGCCGGTGAACGTCACCTTCTTAATGATCGGATGCGGGATCAGATACTCGCTGATCTCCGACGGCACGCCGTAGACGAGCTGGATGACGCCTGCCGGCACGCCGGCATCGACGAAGGCCTTGATCAGCTGGGCGCACGAGCCGGGCGTGTCCTCCGGTCCCTTGACGATGATCGAGCAGCCGGTGGCCAGCGCCGCCGAGGCCTTGCGCACCACCTGGTTGATCGGGAAATTCCACGGCGTGAAGGCCGCGACCGGACCGACCGGCTCCTTGGTGACGAGCTGGTACACGTTCTCGAAGCGCGCCGGGACGATGCGGCCATAGGTGCGGCGGCCTTCCTCGGCCATCCAGTCGATGATGTCGGCGGCGAGCAGGGTCTCGCCCTTGGCCTCGATCACCGGCTTGCCCTGTTCCATCGTCATGATCGGCGCGATCTCGTCGACACGCTGACGGATCAGCTCGGCCGCCTTGCGCATGATCTTGTAGCGATCGAACGGCGAGACCTTGCGCCACTGCTGGAAGCCCTTCTCGGCGGCGGCGAGCGCGCGGTCGAGGTCGGCCTTCTCGGCGTGGGCCACCTGGCCGATCACCTCTTCGGTCGCCGGATTGATGACCGGGATCGTCCGGCCGGTGGCGCCCTTGGTCCAGGCGCCGTCGATCATCAGGGAGACATCGCTGTAATTCATTATTTCCTCCTCCTACTTCTAGCTTCCGCGATACGTCGAATAGCTCCAGGGCGTGCAGAGCAGCGGGACGTGATAATGCCCCTCCGGCTCGGCAATGGAAAAGCGTAAAGGCACGATGTCGAGAAAAGGCGGATCGCCCTGCTCTATGCCCCTGCTTCGAAAGTGGTCACCCACTGCGAACCTGAGCTCGTAGCGGCCGCTCGGCAGGGGCCTCCCGCCGATCAGCGGCGTATCGGTGCGGCCATCCGCATTGGTCGTCGCGGTGGCGATGCGGTGGGCGCGATCGCCCGCGAATTCGTAGAGCTCGATGGCGACACCGACCGCCGGCCGGCCGGCATGGGTGTCGAGCACATGGGTGCTGAGCCGGCCGTTCACCCAGGGCATCCCCTCGCCCGTCACCTTTGCGGCCAAGCGCAGCCGCGTGATGAAGGAGATCTCCTGCAGCGCCGTGGCAAATTCGGTGGCCGCGTCGTGTTGCAGCCGGCGCTCGAACTGGGTCAGGATCGAATCGCGCGTGTGACGGCGCACGCAAACGATGAAGGGAAAGCCGAACCTGGCCTTGTAGGCGTCGTTGAGGCGATGGAAGCGTACAAAATCTTCCTCCGAGAGCGTGTCGAGACCGACACTCGCCTGTTCGTGCCGCGATTCCTCCGTCAGGGCACCCGCCCGCGCCGCCTTGCCGGCGAGATCGGGATGGCCGCACACGAAAGCAAGCTGGCGGTCGCGTGGGGCTGCGCGCACCGCCCCCATCATCGCCTCGTGCAGCGCCGTGACGGTGGCGAAGGGGCGCCGGGCGCACGCGGCCTCGGCGACCCACGGCGCCAGCTCGAACGTGTCGCCGACGGCGGCCGAGAAGTCGCCGGAGGCCATGCGATTGAGGCCGTCGAGGCTGTGGATCATGCCGGCCGACCTAGCACGAGCGGAAGTCAGCCTCTATAGTCCCGGCCAGCAAAAACCCTTGGGAGGAGCCGCAATGACCGGCCGCAATACGTTCACCCGCCGCCGCCTGGGCCGTACTGCTTTCGGGGGGGCCGCTCTTGCCGGCGCCAGCCTCGTCGGCGCGCCCCTGCCGCTGCGTCAGGCATTTGCCCAGGGCGCTCCCGCCAACCTCAAGGTCGCCCTCCTGCTGCCGACCTCCGGCCTGCAGGCCCAGATCGGCCAGGCCTGCCGCCGCGGCGCCGACGTCGCCAACGACGTGTTCGCCGACATGAAGCTGCCGGTGAAGCTCGAGATCGTGAACTACGACACCGAGACCAAGCCGGACGTCGCCCGCACCCAGGCCGAGAAGGCGATCGATGCCGGTTGCCACATCCTGGTCGGCGCCTTCGATTCCGGCCAGACCATCGCCATCGCCCAGGTCTGCGAGCAGCGCGGCGTGCCGCTGGTCGTGAACATCGCGGCGGCGCCTCAGATCACCGAGCAAGGCTACAAGTTCGTCGTGCGCAACTTCCCGACGGCGCCGATGCTGATCACCGGCGCGCTGGCGCTGCACAAGGAAATCTTCAAGGTCTCGGGCAAGACGCCGAAGACCGCCGTGCTGATGAGCGTGAACGACACGTTCGGCACCGCGATGATGAACGGCATCAAGGCGCTCTTCCCCAAGCTCGACATGCCCTACGAGCTGGTCGACACGATCAGCTACGACGCCGCCGCCAAGGACCTGTCGGTAGAGGTCGCCAAGGCGAAGGCCACCAAGGCCGAGCTGCTGCTGCCTGTCAGCCGCCTGAACGACGCCAAGCTGCTGGTGCAGGAGATGGTGAAGCAGCGCTGGGAGCCGATGGGAGTCCTGAACCCCGGGGCGCCCGGTCTCTACGAACAGGACTTCCTCAAGACCATGGGCAAGTACGGCGAGTTCATGATCTCGAACGTGCCATGGCTCGACCCGAAATCGACGATGACGGCATCGCTGGAGAAGCGCCATGCCGCAAAATTCCCCAACGACCAGCTCGACCTCAACGGCGGCTTCACCTTCGAGGGCATCCTGATCGCCGCCCAGGCCTGGCTCGCCGCCAAGTCGACCAAGCCCGGCGATCTCATGGAAGCGCTGCGCAGGATCAAGATCGACCAGCACGTCATGGTGGGCGGTCCGATCCAGTTCGATTCCAAGGGCCAGAACGTCAACATCAAGGCCACCGCGGTCGAGAACCTGAAGCGCAAGCCCACCGTCGTGATGCCGCTCGAAGCCGCGGCGGCACCGCTGGTCTTCCCGATGCCGCCGTGGAACGACAAGCGCCGCACCTGATCGTTCGCCGGACATTTGCCACTGCGCCCGTTCACACCTCGCTCATGTCCCCTCTCCGCCCGCCGTGCGGGCGGAGAGGGCTCTTGAACGCGTCAGTTCGATAGAACGACTGGATGACCGCAGACTTCCTTCTCTCCCTCGCCCAGGCGATCACCAAGGGCCTGTTGACCGGCATGGTCTACGGGCTGATGGCGCTCGGCCTGTCGGTGATCTTCGGCGTGATGCGCGTGGTCAACTTCGCGCATGGCGAGATCATGGTCGTGGGCATGTATCTCGCCTGGATGGGCTTCGAGTATCTGCAGATCTCGCCGATGCTCAGCCTGCCGGTGATCGCCGCGATCTTCTTCGTCGCGGGCTATGCGCTGCAGCGCACGGTGATCTCGCCCTTCATCGGCCGGCCCGAGCACCAGCAGTTCCTGTTGCTGCTGGCCATCGCCATCCTGCTGGTCAATGCCTGCCTGGCCATCGCCGGCCCCGACTCGCGCGGGGTACAGATGGACTCGCAGTTCGAGTCCTACGAGCTTGGCGCCTTCGTGTTCGATGCCGTGCGCGTGCACGCGGCGGTGACCGCGATCGTCATCGCGGGGCTTCTCTGGCTGTTCTTCACGCGCACCCGCACCGGCAAGTCGATCCGCGCGGCTGCCGACAACAATCTGGGCGCGCTCGTCGTCGGCCTCGACGTCCGCCGGCTCTATGCGTTCACCTTCGGTGTGGGCTCGGCCTGCGTCGGGGCGGCAGGCGCGCTCATGATCACCATCATCCCGGTCACGCCTTTCCTGGCCGCCGAGTACACGCTGCTGGCCTTCGTCATCGTGATCGTGGGCGGGCTGGGCAGCATGACCGGCGCGCTGGCGGGCGGCCTGCTGATCGGCGTCAGCGAAGCGGTCGCCGGGCTCCTGCTGCAGCCGTCGCTCAAGAGCATGGTGAGCTTCGGCATCCTCATCCTGGTCCTGCTGCTGCGTCCGCAGGGCCTGTTCGGCAAGAGCGGCCCGTGAACCTGCTGGCGCGTCTCACCGACGGTGTGCCGGCCCGCTCCCTGTGGGGTCTCGGACTGCTGCTCGTCCTGCTGCTGGTGGCGCCGGCCCTGCTCGGGAAGTACGGCCTCTCCGTCCTGATCCTGGTCCTCTACTTCGCCTATGTGGGCCAAGCCTGGAACATCATGATGGGCTTCGCCGGCCAGCTCTCGCTCGGCCACGCGCTCTATGCCGGGGTCGGCGGCTATATCGCGGCCGGGCTGTTCTTTCACTACGGCATCGGCCCGTGGGCCGGCGTCTTCGTCGCGGTCCTGGCCGCCTCGGTGGCGGGATCGATCGTCGGCTATCTGGGCTTCCGCTTCTCGCTGGCCGGCGTCTATTTCGCGCTGCTCACCATCGCCTTCAGCGAGTTCACGCGCATCGCCTTCGATCACTGGAGCTGGGCCGGCGGCTCGGGCGGCCTCTTCCTCAAGGTCGACGCCACCTCCGACATCCTGAACCTGCGCGGCGGGCCGCTGCTCTTCTATTACGTGATCCTCGCACTGGCCGTCGCTGCCTTCCTCCTCTGCCGCGTCCTGCTGGAAAGCCGGCTCGGCCGCTACTGGCTCGCAATCCGCGAAGATCCGGAAGCGGCCCAGGCCGTCGGCGTGCCCGTCCTGCGCTGCAAGATGATCGCCGTCGTGATTTCGGCGGCTATGACATCGCTGGCCGGTGTGTGGAACGCCTTCTACTACAACAACCTGTTCCCCGAGACGGCCTTTGCCATGGGCCGCTCGATCGAATTTACCCTGGCGCCGATCATCGGGGGGCTCGGCACGCTGTTCGGCCCCATCGTCGGTGCGGTGGTGCTGACGGGGCTCGGCGAGATCTTCACCGACCTCAGCGAGCTCTTCCACATCTCGGGACTCAAGCAGATCTTCTACGGTCTCGCGCTGCTGGTGATCGTGATGTACCGGCCGGCCGGCGTCTGGCCGTGGCTGGCCGAGCGCCTGGGCTTCGCGGAGAAGCGGCGATGAGCGGCGCGCGGCTCGAACTCGACGGCATCGGCAAGAGCTTCCGCGGCCTCCGCGCCGTGCACGACGTCTCGTTCGAGGTGCCGGCGGGGGCCATCAACGCCCTGATCGGCCCCAACGGCGCGGGCAAGACCACCATCTTCAACGTGATCGCGGGCGTCTACCGGCCCGATGCCGGCAACGTGCGGCTGGACGGACGGCCGATCTCGGGGCTGCGGCCCGATCGCGTCTGCGACGCCGGCGTCGGCCGCACCTTCCAGATCGTGAAGCCGTTCAAGGGCTTGAGCGTTCTGGAAAACGTCACGGTGGGCGCGCTGCACCGCCGCCCGGCGCTGGCCGACGCACGCGCCTACGCCTCCGACATCCTGATGCAGCTCGGCCTGCATGACCGTCGCAACCAGGCGGCGGAGAGCCTCACCTTGCCCGACCGCAAGCGACTGGAAGTGGCCCGCGCGCTCGCCACCGAGCCCAAGCTGCTGCTGCTCGACGAGGTGATGGCGGGACTCCGGCCGACCGAGATCGACGTGATGGTGACGTTCCTGCAGGAGCTCAACCGGCGCACCGGCCTCACCATCCTGCTGATCGAGCATGTGATGCGCGCGGTGATGGCGCTGGCCTCCCACATCGTCGTGGTGAGCTACGGCGAGAAGATCGCCGAGGGCACGCCGGGCGAGATCGCGCGCCACCAGGCCGTGCTCGACGTCTATCTCGGCGAGCCCGAACCGGCATGAGCGCGCCCCTGCTTCGGGTCGAGGACCTCGACCTCTATTACGGCGACGCCCAGGCGCTGGCCGGGGTCTCGCTGGAGATCGCGCCGGGCGAGATCGTGGCCATCGTCGGCGCCAACGGTGCGGGCAAGAGCTCGCTGATCCGAGCCATCCACGGCATCGAAAAGCCGGCGCGCGGCCATGTCCACTTCGATGCCACCGACATCACGGGTTGGCCTTCCTGGCGTGTGTGCGAGGCCGGCATCGGCCACGTGGCCGAGGGCCGGCAGGTCTTCCCCAATCTCTCCGTGAGCGAGAACCTCGAGATGGGTGCCACGCCCAGGCGCGCCCGCGCGGCCGAGAAGCAGACGCTGGAGCGTGTCTACGCCATGTTCCCGCGGCTGGCCGAGCGGCGGCGCCAGGCCGCCGGCACGCTCTCGGGCGGTGAACAGCAGATGCTGGCGATAGGCCGCTGCCTGATGGGCCAGCCGCGCCTCATCATGTTCGACGAGCCCTCGCTCGGCCTGGCCCCGACCATCGTGCAGGAAGTCTTCCGCATCGTGCGCCAGCTGAACGAAGAGGGCCTCACCATCCTCCTGGTCGAGCAGAACGTGATGGCGTCGCTTCGCATCGCCCATCGCGGCTATGTGCTGGAGAACGGCCGCATCGAACTCGAGGGCCCGGGCGGAGACCTGCTGACCAACGACCGCGTCCGCCAGGCCTATCTCGGTCTCTGAGGCGTCCCGACGGGCCTGCGATCCGACGGAGTTGACGGCCCCGGCGCCCCGTTGCATTTTTTGGTCTCCGGTACTGACGCCGTCGCGTGCGACGCGAATCGGTCCGGGATGGCGCTGGCTCTTCCCGACGACAGGACGACCGCCCTCCCCGGCAGTGATTGCCAATCGGGGAGGAATGAAAATGAATCGTCGCGACTTGTTCAAGGCTGGCATCGCTGCCGGGGCCCTCTCTTTCGCACCGCGCCTGGCGTCGGCCCAGGCCGTGACCTTCGCGCCGGTACCGAAAGGCTGGCACAACTACGTGCTGGCGACGCGCGTCGAGCCGACTGCCGGCGCGACCAAGGCCTGGATCCCGCTGCCGACCTTCGAAGCGCCCGACTGGCAACGTCCTGGCGCCGTGACCTGGACGGGAAATGCCCGCGTGGCCGAGCGGGTGCGCGATCCCAAGTACGGCGCGGAGATGCTGCAAGTCGAGTGGGCCTCCGAGCAGCAGGCGCCGGTGATCGAGATCGTGGCGCAGGTCCAGGCGCAGAACCGCTCGGTCGTGCCGGGCCAAAGCAATGCGGCGCCCCTCAGCGACGCCGAGCGCACGCTGAACCTCATGCCGACCACGTTCCTGCCGACCGACGGCATCGTGAAGGAGACGGCCGACGAGATCGTACGCGGCAAGCAGGGCGAGGTCGCCAAGGCACGCGCCCTCTACGACTGGATCGTCGAGAACACCTTCCACAACGCCAAGACGCTGGGCTGCGGCGTCGGCGACATCACGACCATGATCAGAACCGGCAACCTCAACGGCAAGAGTGCCGACCTGAACGCACTCTATGTCGGCCTCGCCCGCTCGGTCGGACTGCCGGCGCGCGACGTCTACGGTATCCGCGTGATGCCGTCGGAATTCGGCTTCAAGGCGCTGGGCGCGGGTTCCGAGGTCGTCTCCAAGGCGCAGCATTTCCGTGCCGAGGTCTGGCTCACCGGCTCGGGCTGGACGCCGGTCGATCCGGCCGACGTACGCAAGGTCGTGCTGGAGGAACCGCCGACAAATCTTGCGATGACCGACCCCAAAGTCGTCGCGGCCCGCCGTGCGCTGTTCGGGGCATGGGAGGGCAACTGGCTCGCCTACAATGTAGCGCACGATGTGAAACTGCCGGGCGCCAAGGAAGCCGCCATTGCTTTCTTCCTGTACCCGCAGGCCGAGAACCGCGCGGGCTTCCTCGATTCGCTCGACCCGGACAAGTTCAGGTACCGCATCACGGCCCGCGAGTTGACGGCCTAGCGAGACCGGGTGACGCGGGCGGGCATTCCGCTCCGCCCCGATCCGCTCTATATCCGGCGGATGAACGCATCGCCCGACGCGCCGCCGCAGTGGGCGACCGCCAGACTCGTGCATCGCTACTACCTCGCGATGTCGGTGCCGTTCCTGATCGACGTGCTTTCGCTGGTCGTCTATTGCGCGCTCAACGACGCTCCGCAGGTCTTCCCGCCGTCGCTGGCAATTTCGGTCCTTTTCCTGGGACTCGGCGTCGGCGGCGGGGCCTGGTTCCTCATCCGGCCGATCCGGCAATTCATGGAGGGACGCGCCGCCTTCGGCGACATCGAACTCTCCCTGGCCAGGCTGCCGCGCCACTCCGCCACCGTCATCGGCGTCATGTACGCGCCGATGGTGGCTTTGCGCCTGCTGTCCCATCGCCTCGACATCACCTTCGGCGCCACGCTGCAAAAGGTTGCCTGGCCGGATGTCATCGCCAATCTCACGGTCGGGACCGGCTTCAACGTCGTCCTCACCTTCTTCGTCGTCGCCGCCTATCTGGATCACCTGTGCGAGACACTGTTCCGTACGCGCGGCGTGAACATCGCGACATTCGGCGGCCGCTTCCGCAGCAAGGTCTCGCTGGCTGTGCTGTTCGTCTCCTTCTCCACCATGGTCCTGATCGTGGCCGACATGCTGAGCTATTCCGGTGACCGCCTGGTCCGCGAAGCATCGTCGGACATCGTGACGTCGGCGCTCGGCACAGCCTTCATGTACTATTGGATCTCGCATGCGCTGACGCGGCCGATCACGCGGCTGGACACCGGCCTGCGCCGCGTTGCCGACAACGATTACACGGTGCGGCTGCCGGTGACCTCCGACGACGAGCTGGGCCACGCCGCCAGCCGCTTCAACCAGATGGTCGAGGGCCTCGCCGAGAAAGCCTACCTTCGCGATACGTTCGGCAAGTATGTGAGCGAGACGGTTGCCGCCTCGATCCTGTCGAACCGCGGCAACACCGGCCGCAGCATCGACACCACGGCCGAAGCCACGTTGATGTTCACCGACATCCAGGGCTTCACCAGCCTGTCGGAAAGCACCGCACCCACTGAGGTGGCCGCCGTCCTGAACGCCTATCTCGGCACCATCGTTCCGGTGATCCAGCGTCACGGTGGCATCGTCAACAGCTTCATCGGCGATGGCCTCTTCGCGAGCTTCAATCTGCCGCGCCCGCTGGAAAATCACGCGGCGGCCGCGATCGCCGCGGCGATCGACATACAGAAGGCGCTCGAGGAGGCCCACTTTGCCCGCGACCTCGTCCTGCACACGCGCATCGGCATCAACACGGGCCCGGTGATCGGGGTCACCATCGGGACCGACAATCGTCTCACCTACACGCTGCTGGGAGATGCCGTGAACGTCGCCTCGCGCATAGAACAGCTCAACAAGAAGTTCGGCACCCGCATCCTCGCCGCCGAAAGCACGGTGCTGGCCGCCGGCGCGCTAGCCTGCTGCGAAAGACTGGGCACGACGGACGTGCGCGGCCACCAGGACAACGTCGTCGTGTATCGCGTAGGATCGCCTCTGTGACGACGGCAGGCGACAACATCGCCACCGCGGCGGAGATCGGCGCCCTGCGACGGCAGTACCTGCTGCGCGCTGTTTCGGCGGCCGGGGTCGATATCGTCTTCACCACGGTCTTCGTGGCCTTCGCCGATGCATGGGCCTACGCACCGCGGTCGCTGGCCGTCGGGCTGTTCCTCCTGCTGGGCGTCAACTACCTGGTTTGCCGTTCTTTGTTCGTCCCGATCGAGGAGTACCTGTCGGGACGGCGGTCGTTCGAGGAGGTGGAGCGCCGGATCACCCAGCTTCCGCTCCTGACGGCTGCGCGCGTTTGCTTTCTCGCACTGCTCATGGTGGGCTTCCGAACGCTGGCACCGTTCCTCTTTTCCGATCCCAGTCTCCAGGCACTCCCCACCCAGACGCTGGCGGATGCCGTTGCGCTCTGCGTGCTGCTGCCGCTTTTCTACTTCACCTACATTTACTTCGTCATAAGCGACTATCTCGGCAATCTCTGCGGGTTCATCTTCGAGCGCAGCGGCCGCAACCTGTCGGTTTTCTTCGGCCGCTACCGCCTGAAGCTTGGCATTGCCTTGCTGGTCATCTCCGTGGCCCCCATGTCGGCCGTCATCATCGATCTCCTGTCCTACGAGGGCGACAAGCTGCGGTTCGAGATCGCGACCGACGTCGCCATCGCGCTGATGGGCGTTGCCGTCTCGGTCTACTTCATCGGAAGGTCGCTGCTGCGCCCCATCCGCATCCTGTCGCGGGCCATGTCGACCGTCGCCGGCGGAGACATGTCGGTGCGCGTCCCCGTGACGTCGAACGACGAGGTTGGCGAACTCACGGGTCAGTTCAACGCCATGGTCGAAGGGCTACGCGAACGCGAGCAGATCCGCGAAACCTTTGGCCGGTATGTCGACGAAAGCGTGGCCTCGACCATCCTGCAGCGCGGCGGCAACGGCGTGCTGGCAGGCGAGACCCGCGAGGCGACGATCCTGTTCACGGACGTGTCGGGCTTCACGACGATCGCCGAGAAGATACCTCCGGAGCAGCTTTTCGGAGCCCTCAACGAATATCTCGAGACCGTCCTCGCTCCCATTCGCGCGCATGGTGGCGTAGTGAATACTTTCATCGGCGACGGTCTGTTCGCCTCCTTCAACATGCCGTTGGCCTGTCCGGGCCACGCGTCGGCCGCCATCCGCGCCGCCGTCGACATCCAGCGCGCCGTCGCAGGCCGCAGCTTTGGCGACGCCAAGGTGCCGTTCGTCACTCGCATCGGGATCAGCACAGGCGCGGTCATCGGCGGATCCGTCGGCGCCGGGCAGCGGCTGAGCTTCACATTGCTAGGCGACACGGTGAACCTCGCCGCGCGCCTGGAAAAGTTGAACAAGGACCACGGCACGAGCATTCTTGTCTCCGAGACGACGTGCGCCGGCTGCGGCACCGAGTTCGTGTTCAAGCCGCTCGGCAGCACCGCGGTCCGTGGCCGAAGCGCGTCGATCGCCATCTTCACCATCGATACCGCCTGAGGTCTGTCGTCCATGAACCCGTCCGCCCTGTCGTCCGATCAGCTCGAGCTCCAGGCACGTGCACGCGAGCTCGCCGCCGGCCCCGTCGCCGAACGCGCCGCCGAGGTCGACCGCACCGAGCAGTACCCCTGGGACAACGTCGAACTGCTGAAGGACGCGAAGTTGGTCGGCATGACGATCCCCACCCAGTATGGCGGCCAGGGCAAGGGCTGGCTCGACGCCGTGCTCGCCATCGAGGCGCTGTCGGCGGCCTGCGCCGTCACCGGCCGCATCGCCGTCGAGACCAACATGGGCGCCATCAGCGCGGTCATGGCGTACGGCTCGGAAGAGCAGAAGAAGATGTGCGCCGACATGGTGCTGTCCGGCGACAAACCGGCGATCTGCATCACCGAGCCCGATGCCGGCTCCGACGCCAACGGCATGACCACGCGCGCCGACAAGAGGGGCAACCGCTACGTCCTGAACGGCCGCAAGCACTGGATCACCGGCGGCGGCGTGTCGCGCCTGCATCTGATCTTCGCCAAGGTCTACGACGAGAAAGGTACGTTCGAGGGCATCGGCGGCTTCCTCGCCATCCGCGACGAGACCAAGGGCCTGAAGATCACCAAGCGCGAGCCGACCATGGGCCTGCGCGGCATCCCCGAGGCGGTGATCGACCTCGAGGACATGGACGTCCCGCCCTCGTCCCTCGTGATCCCGCCGCGCGGACTGAAGAAAGGCTTCGCCGACCTGATGACCGCCTATAACAGCCAGCGGGTCGGCGCGGCCACCGTGGCGCTCGGCATCGCCGAGGGCGCCTATCAGCTGGCGCTCGACTGGTCGGAGACGCGGCACCAGTTCGGCCGGCCGATCAACGAGTTCCAGGGCCTGCAATGGAAGCTCGCGGACATGTCGATCAAGCTCTCGGCCGCGCGCGCGCTGGTCTACAACGCCGCCCGCTCGGGCGAAGGCGGCTTTCCCGACATGCTGATGGCGGCCCAGGCCAAGGTGTTCACCTCGGAGAGCGCCATCCAGATCGTCAACGAGGCGCTGCAGTTCTTCGGCGCCCGCGGCTACAGCCGCGAACTGCCGCTGGAGCGCATGGCCCGCGACGTCCGCATGTTCACCATCGGTGGCGGCACGGCCGAGGTCCTGCGCAACGTCGTGGCGGGCGCGCTGCTGAAGAAGAAGCTGCCGCAGACGCGGGATGGCTGGGACAAGGCCTGATCTCCCCTCTTGTCATCCTGAGCACAGCGAAGGATCTCATGCCAGCCAAGGAGCCGTTTGCTCGCTCCGCCAGGTCCTTCGCTTCGCTCAAGCCGACAGTAGCTACCGCCCGAACCGGTTCCACTTGCCGTCGTTGCCGCGCATCAGGACGAATTCCTTGCCCTTCTTCGCAGGCTCGTCGCGCGGCGTGCAAACAATGGAGATCCACGACTGGAAGTCCCAGCGCGCCGAGCAGCTCTCGGTCGCGCAGGGCAACTCGAACTCCACCTCGCTCGCAAGTCCTTCATCCGACGGGGTGAAGATCGAGAGCGTGCCGCGCGCCGGCTGGAGCGAGCAGGCGACCGTCAGAAACCTTGTCTTGTCGGACGCCCAAACCGGCACGCCGTGGACCGTGAACAGCCGGCCCGTGCGCTTCATCACCAGCGTATAGGCGAAATCGTCGAGCCCCGGCGTGCGTACGACGTAGAACCGCCCGGGATCGTCGTATCGCTCGTAGAGATATTGGTAGCCGGCGTTGCCGTACGGACAATCCTGTAAATCTATCGCCTTGCCGCCGTCGATCGCCAGCCGCAACCGGTCCCCGTGACGCGAGACGTTCGGCAGGTCGGCCCGGAGACGCTGCGCTTCCTGCGGCCACTCCACCGTTCGGCTCTCGTGCTCGTAGGTCGGATTGGACGCACCGTCAGGCACACAGGCCTTTGCCTCCTCGCCAATCTCCTGTGCGGCCGCAATGCCCGAGACCAGCAGGACAGCGAGACAAATCAGACGCGCCAGCATGCGGGCCTCTCAGTTGGGGCGCCTCAGCATCGTCTCGAGGCTCACTGAACGCAACGTCGCTTCGGCGATTTCGTCGATCTCGGTCAGGACGCGCTGAAGCGCGCTGCCGATCTCGGTCTCTTCGCCTGGCTCGGGGGCACGGTTGCCGGGGGCGGGTTCGAACAGGGAAACGATATCCATCAGCGTAATGCGGCGGCGGTTGCCGGTGAAGCGGTAGCCACCCGACGCGCCGCGTCCGCCCTGCACGAGGCCGGCGGCCGACAACGTGCCCAGCACCTTGGCCAGCGAATGCGTCGAGACGCCGAAGCGCTCGGCGAGCTCGCCCGACGACAGGGTCCGCGCCGGATCGCGTGCCAGCTCGAGGATGGCGTAGAGGCCGAGCCGCGTCGCCGTCTGGAGCTTCACGGCAACTCCATGTCGAGCTGCAGCGATGGCCCCGCGACCATGCCCTGGGCGCGGAAGAAGGAGAGGATCAGATGGTCCTTGCGCTCGACCAGGGTGCGCACGCGCGTCACCCCCTGTTGCCTGAAGCGCCCGGCCAGCGCCTCGAACAAGGCGCTGCCCACACCCTTGAGTCGCGTCTTCGGATCGACCTGGATGGCGAAGACCCAGCCGGCGGGCGGCTGGCCGAACTCCCAGGCACGGACCTCGCCGGCGATGAACCCGGCCAGCCCGCCCTTCCCCGTCTCTGCCACCAGGAAATGGCGCTCCGGCGCCAGCATCTCTTGCCAGTAGTCCGGCTTGTTCGACCCGGTCAGCCGTGCGTCCAGCGCAGAAATCGCTGCGAGATCAGGGGCTTGGGCGGGGCGGATGGCGGTCATGTCTGTGGAGGAGAATGATCTTGCGGCGGCGAAAGTAAATAGGTATTTCAGTACCGAAATACAGATATAGGAACGCCATGGACCCCGCCGTCGCGCCCATCGATTTCCGCACCGATCCTTCCCGTTACAAGCACTGGAAGCTCGCGTTCCACAACGGCGTCGCCTACCTCACGATGGACGTGAACGAGGATGGCGGGCTGAAGCCCGGCTACAAGCTCAAGCTCAATTCCTACGATCTCGGTGTCGACATCGAGCTGGCCGATGCGGTGCAGCGGCTGCGCTTCGAGCATCCCGGGATCGGCGCCGTGGTCATCCGCTCCCAGCGCGACCGCATCTTCTGCTCGGGCGCCAACATCAACATGCTTGGCCTGTCGACCCACGATCACAAGGTGAACTTCTGCAAGTTCACCAACGAGACGCGTCTGGCGATCGAGGATGCCAGCATCCATTCCGGCCAGACCTACATCTGCTCGATCAACGGCATCGCCGCCGGCGGCGGCTACGAGCTGGCCCTGGCCTGCGAGCAGATCCTGCTGGCCGACGACGGATCGAGCGCGGTGTCGCTGCCCGAGTTGCCGCTGCTGGCGGTGCTGCCGGGTACCGGCGGTCTGACCCGGCTCGTCGACAAGCGCATGGTGCGGCGCGACCATGCCGACTTCTTCTGCACCACCGCCGAGGGCCTGCGCGGCAAGCGGGCGCGCGAGTGGCGTCTGGTCGACCAGCTCATCCCGCCGTCCAAGCTCGTCGAGCAGACGCAGAAGATCGCCGAGGACGTCGCCGCCAAGTCGGCGCGCCCGAAGGACGCCAAGGGCACCGCGCTGCCGACAGTGGAGCGCCAGATCGACGGCGACACGATCCGCTACGCCAACCTCACCGTCGAGATCGACCGCGAGGGCCGCTCGGCAAAGTTCCGCCTCACTGGGCCCTCTGCCGCGCCGCCATCCGACGTCCATGCCGCCGGCGCCGCCTTCTGGCCGCTGGCGCTGGCCCGCGAGTTCGACGACGCGATGATGCACCTGCGTCTCAACGAGACCGAGATCGGCACCTGGGTGCTGACCAGCCAGGGCGACGCCTCACTGGTCGAGGCCTACGACCATCTGCTGGCGAAGAATGCCGGCGACTGGCTGGTGCGCGAGATCGTGCTCTACTGGAAACGCACCCTGAAGCGCCTCGACGTCAGCTCGCGCAGCCTGATCGCGCTGATCGAGCCCGGTTCCTGCTTCACCGGCACGCTGCTCGAAGTGGCCCTCGCCGCCGACCGATCCTACATGCTGGACGGCGTGCTCGAAGGCTCGAACCTGCCGGCTGTCACGCTCCGGCTGACCGACATGAACTTCGGCTCCTATCCGATGGGCAATGGTCTGACGCGGCTGCAAACGCGCTTCCTGAGCAACCCTGCGCATGTCGACACTCTGAAGGGCAAGACCGGCGAGCCGCTGGACGCCGCGGCGGCCGACGCAGCCGGCCTCGTCACCTTCACGCCCGACGACATCGACTGGGAGGACGAGGTACGCCTCGCCGTCGAGGAGCGCGCCGGCTTCTCGCCCGACGGGCTGATCGGCATGGAGGCGAACCTGCGCTTCCCCGGCCCTGAAACGATGGAAACCAAGATCTTCGCGCGCCTCTCGGCCTGGCAGAACTGGATCTTCCAGCGCCCGAATGCGACCGGGCCGGAGGGCGCGCTGAAACTCTACGGCACGGGCAAGCAGAGCAAGTACGACCGCAAGCGGGCTTAAGGGATTTCCTCCCCATTCAAATGGGGAGGTGCCCCGTCATCGGGGCGGAGGGGTCATCGCGGCGCGCAAGCCTGGCCCCTCCGTCCACTTCGTGGACACCTCCCCATTTGAATGGGGAGGAAATTGAGCAAGGAGACTCACGATGGCCATCGACTACAGCCAGCTCATTCCCAACAACGTCGATCTCTCGTCGGACCGCCGCCTGCAGCGCGCGCTGGAGAACTGGCAGCCGCGCTTCCTCGACTGGTGGAAGGACATGGGCCCCGACGGGTCCTCGGCCTTCGATGTCTACCTGCGCACCGCCATTTCCACAGACTCCAACGGCTGGGCGAACTTCGGCTACGTGAAGATGCCGGACTATCGCTGGGGCATTTTCCTGGCCGACCGCGACCCCAACCGCCAGATCGCCTTCGGCGACAACAAGGGCAAGCCCGCCTGGCAGGACGTGCCCGGCGAAATGCGCTCCACGCTGCGTCGCCTGATCGTCACCCAGGGCGACACCGAGCCGGCGTCGGTCGAGCAGCAGCGCCTGCTCGGCAGGACCGCGCCCTCGCTCTACGACCTGCGCAACCTGTTCCAGATCAACGTCGAGGAAGGCCGCCACCTGTGGGCGATGGTCTACCTGCTGCACGCCTATTTCGGCCGCGACGGCCGCGAGGAGGCCGAGGCGATGCTGGAGCGCCATTCGGGCGATCCCGACAAGCCGCGCATCCTGGGCGCCTTCAACGAGGCGACGCCGGACTGGCTCTCCTTCTTCATGTTCACCTACTTCACCGACCGCGACGGCAAGTACCAGCTCGCCTCGCTGGCCGAATCCGGCTTCGACCCGCTGGCCCGCTCCTGCCGCTTCATGCTGACCGAGGAAGCGCACCACATGTTCGTGGGCGAAACCGGTGTCGGCCGCATCCTCCAGCGTACCTGCGAGCTGATGAAGGAGCACAGGACCGACGACGTGCGGAGCCTCGGCGCCATCGACCTGCCGACCATCCAGAAATACCTCAACTTCCACTTCTCGGTATCGCTCGACCTGTTCGGCCAGGAAGCCTCGACCAACGCGGCCAACTACTACACCCAGGGCGTCAAGGGCCGCTTCCTCGAGACCCGCATCGACGACGATCACCTGCTCACCAATGCGAGCTACGAGATCGAGACGGTCGAGGACGGCCGCATCGTGAAGAAGGCGGTGCCCGCCCTGCAGGCGCTGAACGAGCGGCTGCGCCAAGACTATATCGATGACTGCGCCAAGGGCGTGCTGCGCTGGAACAGGGCGATCGAGCGTACCGGCATCCCGTTCGAGATGACCTTGCCGCACCGCGCCTTCGACCGCCAGATCGGAGCCTTTGCCGGCCTGCGCGTCTCACCCGACGGCAAGGTCCTTTCCGAGGCCGAATGGAATGCCAACAAGGACAGGTGGCTGCCGACCGACGAGGATCGTGCCTACGTCACCTCGCTGATGGGCGCCGCGGTCACCCAGCCCGGCAAGTTCGCCCACTGGATCGCCCCGCCCGCCCGCGGCATCAACAACCAGCCGGGCGACTTCGAGTACGTTCGTTTCAACTAGAGCGGTTTTTGAGATTTTGGAATCTGAGGGGATTCCGGACCGCGCCGTAATATGATTCATAGGACTCCGGTCAATGAAGCCGGAGGCCTCTATGGGTAGTTCATATTCTCAGGATCTGCGGGAGCGTGTGTTCGCGGTGGTTGACGACGGCGTC
>Ga0209284_10000653_pt1 | contig 56384 bp, 100 predicted proteins | sample FRY03_FD_187211 | JGI IMG/M metagenome (GOLD analysis project Ga0209284, IMG submission 187211) | Freshwater microbial communities from Lake Fryxell liftoff mats and glacier meltwater in Antarctica - FRY-03 (SPAdes) (version 2) | ecosystem: Environmental > Aquatic > Freshwater > Ice > Glacier...
CAGCCATTAGACAATCTCGCTTCCGAAGATATTAAAAGTTAAGTTATCGGTAGAAGCATAGACAGTTACCACATCTGTAGTTGCTAGCGAAACTCCAAGAGTTAGAGCAGTTGTGTCATTGGCAGCAAGGGCGATGTCGTAAGCAATGTAATGTTGGTTAGCGATAGTAGCACCAGCAGGACGTACAGCAATACGGTAACTAGCAGCAGTATCAGAGCGATTACACACAGATATAGTAGATACCACTGCGGAAGTTGCTGAAGGTACTGTATACACATCTGTATCAGTTGTAGCGCTAGGAGAGGATTGCCCTAGAACTTTATATACGATTGCCATGTCATGCTCCCATTAGTACATATGGATTTATAATAAGTGAATCTAAATCTGTCTTAAGAATGTAATCATTCTGGTTAATAACTCCAGCGCTTGCATCTGAGTCTACCCAAACATCTCCAACTTCAGGACTTACTGGAGCAGTTGTTTGATACACAGCGCCAGCAATAGTTCCCCAAGTTGTGTTGTAGTCATCGCTATCAATCTTCTTTAGAACTTGATTAGCAGTACCACCAGCAGCAACTCCAGAGCCAGTAACTACAGCATCAAGTTTAGTTTTATCTGCGCTAGACATTGATCCAGCAACGGATGTAGTAGCAGCGTCTATGGAAATTACTGGAGTAGTTGTACCAGTTGAAACTATTGGAGCAGTTCCACTGATTGAATTAACACCAGTGATAGCGCCTGTATCGCTGTTAAAGGAAGTAACTCCACCAGGAGCAGGAGTAGTCCACTCAGTGTTATAGTCAGTTCCATCTACCTTGGTTAGGGTTTGACCAGTAGCTCCGCCAGTAGCAACTCCAGAGCCAGTAACTACAGCATCAAGTTTAGTTTTATCTGCGCTAGACATTAATCCAGCAACGGATGTAGTAGCAGCGTCTATGGAAATTACTGGAGTAGTCCACTCAGTGTTATAGTCAGTTCCATCTACCTTGGTTAGGGTTTGACCAGTAGCTCCGCCAGTAGATATCCTAACATCTGGAGACGTTTGGGAAACTGGAACAAATCCAGAAATATCAAGCTCAGCAACACCTTCAGCTTCTCCTTTTTCAGAAAGCGGAACATATTGAGTAGTTAATACAGTTCCAATTATTTTCCAGGAAGTGCCATCAAATCGATGAATTCCAAATACATCATCTTCTACTGGACTCAAAGGGAATATAGTTGCCATAACTAAATTATATCATAAACATTTATTAATACTGTCATATATACAAATTCGAAAAATAGTAAAACGCGGCGGAATAGTATACCCACATATCAAAATGATATATATATAAGATATGGTATTTTGCAGGCAAATATTAGATTTAAATATGATTTTCAGGAATATCAAAGAACTTGCAGGAATATCTTCTATTTGAATCGCCAGGTATATAGATATATAGCCAGGTATAGTAATTTGTTATAAGATGTTATATTGATATAATACCAGAAGATTGGAATTTTCTTCCCCGAAATAAAAATCTTGATTTAGATATAAAAATGTTGTGTTTTTAACTACCAGAAAGTGTTGATAGTAATACTACTACTAATATAGTCCATAAAAGATATTCAGCATAGTTTCTATTTTTCATTATTACCTACCTTGTTACTTTGTTTGTTTGTTTTCTTTTTTTTTGATTTCATTCCCCTGCCCCCAACTTTATAACCCTTTTATTTTGATTCATTATATTCATATTATAACTACCATTTGATACCTTGTCAAATCGACTCGCCAGAAACATTGAACTTATTATAAAAATGTTACACGATTGTAACATAACGTATCACATGTTGAGATAGTACCTATTCCTGTAACATTATTGTAACATAACTGTTACACATTAGACATATATATATTTGGATCCCCCAGAAATCTGAAGAAGCCTGCTTATCTGAATATTTTTATATTTTTAGATCCCAGCTTTTCTGAATAAAATTATATTTTTAGATAGTTGAGTTTCTGATTCTATCCAGAGAATTTTCCTTATGGGTGTCATATCTCAAATTGTCTATCCGATTATTTGTTTTAACGTCATCATAGTGACAGATGATCATTCCTGGCCCTGGCAAGCCCACAAACGTCTGCATTACAATTATGTGTCCTCGAACATTAGATCTTTTACCATTGATGTCAGAAAGGATATATTGAATATACCCAAATTGGTCAAATCTACCATTTATTATTGTAGGACTATATAACAAAGCTCTCTTGCCTTGTCCATATTTGTTTTTATAAGATCTCATTCTACCAAAGTTGGATACTTCGTATCCTTGATAATAATAGATAATTCCAGATTTCTTTTTAATTGTTTCTACGTTTTTCCATATTTCCATACTAAATTATACCATAAAATAGCTCACTATGTTTTCTATCAAACCTGTCAATTTTGTTTATTTGTATGATACGCATTATAATAAAAAAGACTCACCATTATCAGTGCGCCCATTTCTATTATTCATAATTTTATTCTTCTTCTAAATCAAAATCTTGTGTATAGTCAGGCTCACACATAATGCAATAGGTATTTTCCCAACTGGTTAATTTATCGCCACACGTCACACATTTAATTTTAGTGACATTCTCAAATAGTAATTCATTCATTCTTCTTACCCCTCTATCATTTCGCAAGTTAATGCACCGATAGCAGATAGCAAGCCGATACCTGCTGTAACTATCATAACGTTTACAGACATAAAGTCAAAACCAACAACTAATAGTTGTAGTTCAAGTAGTAGTGCAGGTAGTGAGAATACTGCAATAGTTACCAGTGGGGCGATTAGATTGTATAGAAACATTTTATTTTTCTTTCTGTAGTGTTGAGATTTATTTGCTAGGCTCACCCGATTTCTCGGTTTATTTGCTAGGCTCACTCTCAACTGCTTTATAGTAATAACCTATCACACACCACCGACAAAAGTCTAATCCTATCTCACATACTGAGACATCTTTGGTGTGAGGTGCGTCACATAGTTTGTGCACAAGTTATCCACAGGAGGCCGCGCCCCCATTTTTTAATACTCTCTTAAGATAAGATGAAAATCGCCTGTAACTTTTTCAAAGCTTTCGTTTTTATTTCATTGTTTTTTATAAGGTACTAGGTAATCATTTGAATAACAATGCAGGCAACCAATAGCCGTTAGCCATTTAACATTTACCATCTGGCATTTATAACAATACATAGACGCAGTTTCACTTTCTACTAATTCATTTACTGCTGTATCAAATAAAATTTCATCACTACAACCAACACAGTATCCTTCACTATCTAATTCGTTTGGGTGATAGTTATCCTCACAGTTTACACATTTATAATTTAGTAAAATCATTTCCATTCCCCCCAAAATTCTTGCAATGAATCTTCAATCTCTGAGTTGCTTTCGCACATAATGCAGTAATTTATTTCCCAAGATGTTAATTTGTCATTACACGTTAAGCATTTTTGCTTAGTAATGTTTTCAAAGTCTAATTCATTCATCTTATTTCCTTTATTAGTGTTGAGATTTATTTGCTAGGCTCACCCGATTTCTCGGTTTATTTGCTAGGCTCACTCTCAACCTTTCTTATAGTAATAACCTATCACACACCACCGACAAAAGTCTAATCCTATCTCACATACTGAGACAACTTTGGTGTGAGGTGTGTCACATTCTTAGGGGTAATGTAACGGTTAGGTAACGGTTAGGTAACGATTGTATAACGTACGGCGTGTCGACTTGCTCGAACGTATGTTCGAATCGGGCCGCGCCCCGTTTATCCACAGGCTGTTAAGAAGGTGTGGATAAGCCCCTAAACTTGTGTACAACTTTGTTATAATTTTGTTACATAACACACCCTCAAAATGGCTAAAATTGTCAGACCTCTAGTGTATGATAAAACTAACAAACAAAGAAAGGTTGCCAAAATGGCTAACACTGAACTAAACACAAAAGACTTTATCAGGGCTTACACAGACCTGAACGAGGTCAAGACAGATAACTACACCTACAACACGGCACTAGCCTATGTTGCATTATCCTCCACACTTGCAGTTTGCATAAATTGGGAAATGGGAATTCTTGAAATCCAAAAGTCTTTAGATAAAAAAACTTTGGAAATGCAAACACAATTATTAGAAAAGGCAGGAAAATAAAATGATTGTTTGGAAGTCACAATTAAATTCTGAAATGGTAGAACACCTTTCGGAAATAGATTTAGTAGATTTGTTTAATCAACTTGATGAAGTAATTCAAGAAGTAGCAGAAACTTTTGGAGTAAAATAAAATGATGACCAGAAAAGACTACATAGAAGTAGCCGACATTTTTAATTCTTATAAAGATGAAATTTCAGAGAATACTCTAAAGGCTATGCTTTCAGATTTTAATTATTTCTTCAAATCAGATAACAGTAATTTCAATGCTGAAAAGTTTTTAGATGCGGTGATGAAATAATGAAATTTATTTATAATTCAATAGACAATACATTTATAGTTGGAATTAGTTTTATAAATTTCTTTGACCCTAAGCACGGAAAAATGAACACAACTTTAATCTTTGAATTTGGAAAACGTTCATTTGCAATTATTTTCAGAGGAGAAAAATGTGTTTAATGTTTTAACAAGTTGGCTTTTAATTTTTGGACTTGCTGGAATTGTTTTTTCATTAGTTCAATTTTTTACAGACTAAAAATTTCTTGAGGTGCTAGCAACGCCTCAAGATTTTAGCCGCGCCCCCCAGCTTCCAACTCATTTAAGATAGTTAAGAGATCCCCCTAAATTCCCCTGAAAATTGTCAGACCTCTATAGTAAGATAAAACTAACAAACAAAGAAAGGTTACCAAAATGGATAACACTAGACTAAACGCAGACCCATTCAAAAAAGCATTTATTGACTTAGAAAATGCTAAGCAAACAAATCCAAGTTTCACAGATGCCTCACTAATGGCTTATGTTACACTTGCCACAACTCTTGAAGTTTGCATAAATTGGAAAATGGGCGTGATAGAAATTCAAACACGACTAGATGAAAAAACTTTAGAGTATCAAAAAGAATTGCTAGAAATTATTAATAGCAAATTAGCAGAAATGGAAAATGTATAATGACTAGAAAAGACTACATTCAAATTGCAAAAGTTTTGCGTGAGCATAACGGCGAGTATTCCATTACTGCAATTGTTGAAACTTTTGTAGAGATGTTGGAATTAGACAATCCAAATTTTGATGCTGAAAGATTTATAGAAGCGGTGATGAAATAATGAGATTAGTTTATACTAAATTAGATGGTACTTTTATAATTGGAATTAGTTACTCAAATTATTACAACCAGTTTACAAAAAAAATGAACACATCTTTATTTTTTGAATTTGGAAAAAGATCCTTTGCAATTATTTTTAGGGGTGAAAAATAATGAGTCCATTTTATTCTTGGGTTTTAATTATTTCTCTTGTAGGAATGATTTATTTACTTTCAACAAAATACACAGACTAAAAATTCTTGAGGTGCTAGCAACGCCTCAAGATTTTAGCCGCGCCCCCCAGCTTCCAACTCATTTAAGATAGTTAAGAGATCCCCCTAAATTCCCCTGAAAATTGTCAGACCTCTGTGGTATGCTAAAACTAACAAACAAAGAAAGGTTGCCAAAATGGCTAACACTGAACTAAACACAAAAGACTTTATCAGGGCTTACACAGACCTGAACGAGGTCAAGACAGATAACTACACCTACAACACGGCACTAGCCTATGTTGCATTATCCTCCACACTTGCAGTTTGCATAAATTGGGAAATGGGAATTCTTGAAATCCAAAAGTCTTTAGATAAAAAAACTTTGGAAATGCAAACACAATTATTAGAAAAGGCAGGAAAATAAAATGATTGTTTGGAAGTCACAATTAAATTCTGAAATGGTAGAACACCTTTCGGAAATAGATTTAGTAGATTTGTTTAATCAACTTGATGAAGTAATTCAAGAAGTAGCAGAAACTTTTGGAGTAAAATAAAATGATGACCAGAAAAGACTACATAGAAGTAGCCGACATTTTTAATTCTTATAAAGATGAAATTTCAGAGAATACTCTAAAGGCTATGCTTTCAGATTTTAATTATTTCTTCAAATCAGATAACAGTAATTTCAATGCTGAAAAGTTTTTAGATGCGGTGATGAAATAATGAAATTTATTTATAATTCAATAGACAATACATTTATAGTTGGAATTAGTTTTATAAATTTCTTTGACCCTAAGCACGGAAAAATGAACACAACTTTAATCTTTGAATTTGGAAAACGTTCATTTGCAATTATTTTCAGAGGAGAAAAATGTGTTTAATGTTTTAACAAGTTGGCTTTTAATTTTTGGACTTGCTGGAATTGTTTTTTCATTAGTTCAATTTTTTACAGACTAAAAATTTCTTGAGGTGCTAGCAACGCCTCAAGATTTTAGCCGCGCCCCCCAGCTTCCAACTCATTTAAGATAGTTAAGAGATCCCCCTAAATTCCCCTGAAAATTGTCAGACCTCTATAGTAAGATAAAACTAACAAACAAAGAAAGGTTACCAAAATGGATAACACTAGACTAAACGCAGACCCATTCAAAAAAGCATTTATTGACTTAGAAAATGCTAAGCAAACAAATCCAAGTTTCACAGATGCCTCACTAATGGCTTATGTTACACTTGCCACAACTCTTGAAGTTTGCATAAATTGGAAAATGGGCGTGATAGAAATTCAAACACGACTAGATGAAAAAACTTTAGAGTATCAAAAAGAATTGCTAGAAATTATTAATAGCAAATTAGCAGAAATGGAAAATGTATAATGACTAGAAAAGACTACATTCAAATTGCAAAAGTTTTGCGTGAGCATAACGGCGAGTATTCCATTACTGCAATTGTTGAAACTTTTGTAGAGATGTTGGAATTAGACAATCCAAATTTTGATGCTGAAAGATTTATAGAAGCGGTGATGAAATAATGAGATTAGTTTATACTAAATTAGATGGTACTTTTATAATTGGAATTAGTTACTCAAATTATTACAACCAGTTTACAAAAAAAATGAACACATCTTTATTTTTTGAATTTGGAAAAAGATCCTTTGCAATTATTTTTAGGGGTGAAAAATAATGAGTCCATTTTATTCTTGGGTTTTAATTATTTCTCTTGTAGGAATGATTTATTTACTTTCAACAAAATACACAGACTAAAAATTCTTGAGGTGCTAGCAACGCCTCAAGATTTTAGCCGCGCCCCCCAGCTTCCGATTCTTTTAAGATAGTTAAGAGATCCCTCTGGCTTTCCCTGAAAAATGTTAGACCACTGTGCTATGATGAAATCATAACCTACTAAGGAGTTAAAATGCCAGACTTTGATGATGTCAATCCCTTCTATGATAATAATGACTACGACCTAACAGACCCGAACGAGGGGGAATGAGCCGCGCCCCGATCTCGTTACTAATCCGTTATAAGAAACACCCATTATTTCCCCTAAATTGTCAGACCCTTCTGATAAGATAATCTTATGTTGAAAGGAATTAAATTGAAATTATTACCTACTAAAAAGTCCCAACCGTATTTATCTAGAGGTGCTATGCAATTTCGTATCTATGAGATTGCTAAGATTGTAAATCTTGATTCAAAAGATGTAAGAAATTATTGTGAGTTAGTTGGCTTACCTTCAAAATCTGCTAGCAATAGTGTTTCTTATCTTGAGGGTTTAACTGTCATAGCAAGGTTGAAAGAGTTAAAAAAAGATTTTGCACCTATTTATGTCAAGTCCCCCTTTTAAAACTGTCAGACCTATCTGATAGAATAATCTTATACCTACAAAAGAAAGTTAGCCAAGAATGACTAAACTCAAACGCTCAAAAGACCGCAAGGTCGCCAACCTTGTAACGCCCAACGGCAAGCAGGCAAGTATCGCTAATTCCTTTGGATTGCCCGCAGGTAAAGAATTCTCCTGCCCTAGTGCTACAAGCGTATGTGAAAAAATTTGCTATGCAGGGAAATTAGAAAAAGTCTTTCCAAGTGTTAGAGAAACAATTACACACAATTGGGATTTGCTTAGAAATGCTAATCAAGATGAAATGTATTTATTGTTATCTGAAATGATTGCAGAATTTCTTGGTGATTGTGATAGGCGTAATGCTGAAAAGTTATTTCGTATTCATTGGGACGGTGACTTTTTTAACGAGGATTATACATTAGCGTGGAAAAGGGTTATTCTTGATTACCCCGAAATTAAATTTTGGGTTTATACTCGGGTAGCAAACTCTGCACTAATTCTAAAAGACATTAGCAACTTATCGCTTTATTTTAGTACTGACTCTGAAAATTCTGAAATAGGAAAGACTTTACTAAAAGATGAGGGCATAAAATTAGCCTACCTAGCAGAAACTTTTGCTATTGGAAAAGCACACCTAGCAGAAATTGTTAAAAAGACCGCTACCCGTTGCCCAGAAAATAATAAAGCCCTACCGCTTATTTCAACTAAGGGTAGTGCCTGTGCCGTATGTCGCTTATGTATTGACGGTAAAAATAGCGTTTTATTCTCGTCAAGTAAAAAATAATTAACTCACAACAAAAGGAAATTAAATGGCTAACTTTGTTTTATTCATAATGGGATTTATTTTTATAGGAATTCCAATTTTATTTATTGTAATGGGTGCAGGTGTCGCTATTCAAAATGTAAAGATTGAAGACGAATATTTAGATAGTGCAGGAATGATTGACGGAAAATAAATTAATATCCCCAATTAGCTCAGCTGGATAGAGCAACAAACTTCTAATTTGTAGGCCGCTGGTTCGAATCCAGCATTGGGGGCCGCGCCCCGTTACCAAATTGTTATTTAAGAAGGTTAAGAGATCCCCCTGATTTCCCCTAAAATTGTCACACCTCTGTGGTAAGATAAATCTATGATGAAATTTGTTGCCACCCCTGAACAACTTCGAGCAAGGCTTGAGTTGCGTAGGAGTAATGCGTCAGCAAAACACATAAATAAAAAGAAATACACAAGAACTCAAAAACACAAATACCTACAAGGAGAATAAAATGGGAATGATGAAAGCACTTGCTTATGGAGAATTAGACTTAACCCTTGAGACTCAACTGCAATTACACTTTGTTAGTAACTGCTACCCACCAGTACCACTACTAATGATTCCAGTTGCGGTGGACGCTATTTACGCATACAGCGATGAGGACTATTTCAGAATGGTTGAATTGCCTTCTGGTGTTGAATTTAGAAACGGTGAAAAAGAAGTTTCAGCCGCCCAGATCGTTGAGTCTCTTAGACTTGATGCTTTCGTAATGGGTGACGGCTATGACTATGACGTTGAATTATAAAACTGTCACACCTCTATGCTAAGATAAAATCCTACCTACAAGAAATGAGAAAAAATGTTTACATTAAATAACCCAATGAAAGTGATGAGTGATCATTATTCCGTCACCTCACAGCCTTGCCCTTATTGCAAGGATACCAAGACAGTAGCGATTAGTTCTAAAAAATTATTTGATTATAGAAATGGTGGAAACGTTCAAGATGTCTTAAGTAATTTTGATGCAAGTATTCGTGAAAGATTTATTTCAGGTGTTTGCAACCCTTGTTGGAATAATTTTTTTGCAGATGAGGATTAAAATGCAAATAGAACTATTAGATATAAATTCAACTGGAAATTATTTAGTTGAAACTGCAAGTGGAACTGTCTACCTTTTAAATATGGACGAGAAGACTGGTACACGATACCCTGATGAAGATGCAGGAGAACTTTGGGCTGACGGTGAGCCGTGGGTGTTTGACTATATATTTTGTGAGTTAAAAAATTCAATGATGTTTGACATTCCAAAAGGTGAGGGTGAATACACTTGGCGTACATCTACTTATGTTACAAAGATAACACCTACAAGATAAGGGACGGAAGTAAACCCCCTCCAGATTCGGAAGCTGGCCGCGCCCCGTTACCAAATTGTCATTTAAGATAGTTAAGAAAAGCCCCTGAATAGTGCCAAAATTGTCAGACCCTTATGGTATAGTAAAACTATAACCTGCTAAGAAATGAGATAATAATGGAAACAAAGAAAAATCTAACAGATGTGCTAAGGGAATTTCACCCTGACGGTATGTTCAACGAACAACAACTATGGGAAGCCATAGCAGAAGCAGACGGACACGAAAGAGACTACTACGAAGACGGAGATTTGGCGGAATGGCTATGAGAGTAGATGCTTTAATAAAACAATTACAAGATAATTATAAAGATAGTGATGAATTAATTGTTACCTATTGGGATAAAGAATGGGTAGCGGCTTTTGTTAGAGATAAAGATTTAGTTGATGAAATTTATCAGTCGGTATTAGATGAATTTGAAGACTTTGAAACTACCTTTGGAAATCAGTTAATGAATTTTGTAGATGAGTTAGCAGGTAGATTTTATGAGTAAAGAGGGAGTTCACATAGAACTTAAAGAGGGAGACCTGTTTGCAGATGTAATAAATGAAGATTGGTTTGAAAATGCAAGCAATGAAGAAATGCAAAGAGTCTTAGATATTTTGATTGGGGCGGGCTACTAAGAGCCGCGCCCCCCAGGAATAAAGCTTTTAAGAATGTGACGTAGATCACCTTGAATATTGGCGAATGGATTTGACATTTGCCCCAAAAAGTGCTAAGATAGTACTATAAATAAGGGAATAATCCCAAGAAAAGAAAAGGAAGCAATTATGGCAAAATCAACTGCCCCGACTGTTGGCTCACAGTTCGTAACCACTAAGTCAAAGGTAAAGGGAGAAGTTATGGAAGTTATCAAAAACTCAAATGGCTCTTTCCGTATCCGCCTTGACGTAAATGGTCAAGACCGTTGGACTACTGCTAAGTAGTTAAACAGACATAATCTGGTGTCTAAGCCGTGTTCCTTTATAGGGTGTGTTGGACGAAGCACAAACGGCTAGGAGTCCCACCAGATTTTTGTCAGACCCTTATGATAGAATAAACTTAATAAACCTACTAACAAAGGAAATACAATGGGATTAGACCAGTATCTAAAAGGTGAAATTTACATCTCACAAGACCGATACAAAGACGGGACTCATTCAGACAATCCTGAATACAAAATTATTTCATCATTATTTGGATTGAAAGATTTAGTAAGTAAAGATAGTCACGCTGGAATTGAAATTACATTTCCTGTCGGCTATTGGCGTAAGGCAAATCAAATTCATAATTGGTTTGTTCAAAACATTCAAAACGGTAATGATAATTGTGGTAATTATTATGTGTCAAGAGAAAACTTAGAAACACTAAAAGGTTTATGTGTTGAAGTCTTATCTAAAAAAGACTATGATACCGCTAAGGAACTATTGCCAAATGGTGAGGGTTTCTTCTTTGGGGGAACGGGCTTTGACGAATGGTATTTTGAAAGTGTTGAAAAGACTATCGAGATACTTTCAAGATGTTTAGAAATGCCTGCTGAAGTTAGTTTTGAATACCAATCAAGTTGGTAATAGCCCTTAAACAATCTGAGTAAATTGTAAAACTGCTCACACTTGGTGTAGTGGTGCAATTGGTTAGCATATCTCCCTGTCGAGGAGAGGGTTGCGAGTTCGAGCCTCGCCTACACCGCCAGCTTTTTGGCCGCGCCCCGTTACCCAACCGTTATTTAAGAAGGATCATAAATCCCCCTAAAATGTCAGACCTCTATGGTATGATGAAATCATAACCTACTAATGAAAGAAGTATAAAATGCCTAATTGGGTGTATAACTCTTTAGCCGTATCTGGTGATAAAGAAGAATTAACAAAATTAGTTAATAAGATGAATAAGCCTTATGAGGCTAATCATTGGCAGTATAACAAAATGGGAGAGTATGTAGAAGAAACTACAATTTATTCAAATCCCGTTTTTTCTTTTAGAAACATTATCTGTCCAACAAATTTAGACTCTTACAACACCAAGCCAGAATTTAATAAGCCAACAGGGAATGTTGTGGCAGATTTAATGGAGGGAATTAGAACTGGTGAAGATTGGTATAATTGGAACTTACGCAACTGGGGAACTAAATGGGACGTTTCAGTTGCAGACGATTTCGAGTATTCAGATACGTCAATGGAACAGCAATCTGAAACTGATTTAATTTATTATTTCAATACTGCTTGGAGTCCTGTTGATAGTGGTATGCTAATTCTATTATCAGAAGAATTTCCAACTCTTGAAATGGAATACCATTGGGAAGAAGAACAAGGTTGGGGTGGCGAAGCCGACATTTCTGACGGTGGCTTTATAGTCACTAAAGAATGGGACATTCCAGAATCACACGCAGATAATTTAGCGGTTCGTGATTATTGCCATAACTGTGAGAGTATGGAAATCTTAGACCTTAAGACAGCAACAGAGAAAGAATTAAAAGGGTCGTTAGAAGATATTTATTCTGACTGCCCACCATTTGCCGAGTACAAAGAAGTACTTGACAAATTACAACTGCCTACAGAAAAAGGATAAAAAAAATGGAACTTTCAACAACAACAGTAGAACCAGAAATTCTGGAGTATGTAGAAAATGCAAGTATTGTTTTAATAGATACGCCTTATGTTTATAGCACTACTAAGACAGAATTATTTACAGCAAACGAATTATCTTTTATAGTCCGTGACCAAAAACGGGTAAATTTAGTTCTTGCTGGTCGTCATAAAGATACTGAATTACTCAAAGAATACCTCATAGAAAACTATGAGGAAATTGGGGAAGACCACGCTGTTGCTATTGCAGAAATAATGGAAATTGACTTAACAACAGAACACGAAGTAACTTTAAATCTCTCAATTACTGCAACCCTAACACTACCAATGGGTAAGACACCAGATGACTATTCAACTTATGATTTTGATGTTGAATTATCTGCAAATGATTCTGAAATTGAAATTCAATACTTTGATTCAAACATAGATAGTATGGATTATTAAAGTGTCCTTTAGTAGGTAGAGGAGATTCCTGGGTATGAATTAAAACTGCCCCCATAAAATTGATCCAGCTCTTTTGAGCCGCGCCCCCGTTACCCAATCGTTATTTAAGAAGATTGAGAAATCCCCCTAGATATATATAATAAACTTGACAAACACCCCAAAATATGATAAGATAAACTTATTAAACAATCTACCTTATAGGAGAAAATAAAAATGGCTGATAACATAGAAATTATAAATGGTGTTGGGTCTTTCTATTCCCTGCGTGAACCTGCTTGGCATGGTTTGGGCACAGTAGTAAATGATGAACACACTACAAAAGAAGTTTTAGGAATTGCAAATCTATCTAATTGGAATGTTAGATTAGAGGACATTGTTCTACCTAAAAACTACACAACAAGCAAATCTAATTACATGGTTGTTCGTGACCACCCAGAAACTGGACAGCCAGACGTGCTATCCATTGTTGGTGACCGCTACCAAACTTTGCAGAATGAAGAATTGTTTGCTTTTGCAGATAACTTACTTGACGGGGCTCGTTGGGAAACAGCAGGTTCATTAAAGAATGGACGAGTTGTATTTGGCTCTCTTGCTCTTGAGCGTGAGACCGTACTTGACCCAACAGGTGTTGCAGATGTAGTAAATACTTACTTACTTGTAAATACCTCACACGATGGCTCGGTTGCAGTTCAGGCAAGCATTACACCTGTTCGTGTTGTATGTTCAAATACTCTTAATCTTGCTCTGCAAGGCGTTAAGCAGTCTTTCAAAATGCGACACACCTCAACACTTGACGGACGTATTCTAATGGCTCGTGAGGCTCTGGGGCTTGCAAACACCTACATGGACGAGTTTGACAAAATGGCACAAGAACTTATTGAACAAGAAATCACTAAGTCTACTTTTGCTAAGATTGTTGCAACTGCTTACCCAATGCCTAATTTGGAAACAAAAGGTGCTATGACAAAATGGGAGAACAAAATTGAATTGCTTGATGAGATTTTTTCATCAGATACAAATGCAATGATTAACAATACCGCTTGGGGTGCTTTCAATACCCTGACAGAACGCCTTGACTGGTATCGTCCTGCACGAGGTGGGAACAACGAGGGTATCCTCGCAAGTGCAAGTGGCTTCGACCCTGTAATAAATGCAGAAAAGAATAGACTGCTAAGCATTGTGCGACAGGTTGCTTTTGCATAAATAAAAATATTCCACCTGAGCAAGTGGATACTAAAATAAACTACTCACTCCCCACTGACACGGGAGTCTAATCAAAAGGTGACTAAGCCCTGAGCATGGCAGTGGAAAAGGCTCACTTTTTGCACCGCGCCACTAATTATCTTATTAGTCATTTAAGAACAATTAAGAGCAGCTCTGGATTTCTCTGGATCAATCAATCTTATTAGATTAAAAATGTTTATTAAGTAATATGCCAAATGCCCTTGAAATTGTCAGACCCTTGTGGTAGGATACAAGTATCTACTAAGAAATGGAAAATATATGACATCTTTAACTACAAGATTTGAAGTTGTATTTGACGAGGACTTTATTATAAAGTCTATGTTGGAAACAGGAGAATATGGAATTGGTGGCTACCCGATTTCCGAGGAGGCAATGATTGAGTTTGTAAAAAATATATCATTTGGACTTGACCACGAAGCAAATTTTGAGGACGAGTACCCTGGGCAATCCAAGTCCCTGTCTATAACGAATGACAATGGAGATTGTTATTTCTATTGGGCAAAAGATCAGCAGGTAAACTGACAATGAATAAAGAATTAGACTATTTATTTAATTCAGATGAAGATGACACCGTTAGTTTTGATTGGGGAACTCAACCAATATTAGTTGTTGGCAAAACCAAGAAGCAAATCTGGAATGAAAAGAAAAACAAATTTGAATGGAAAGAGGTAAAGAAGTGATTACAGTAAAATATGGGAAATATAAATATATGTGTGACTATGGACATGGCAGTGATAGAGATGAAGATAGTTTGATTAGATATTTCTGTGGCAAGTGTATACAACTAACAATGAACAAGAAGGGGAAGTAATGGAACTAGTAACAGCATCAACCTATGACTTAGTTGCAACCTATCAAATTGAAGCAGAAGCAACATACTCTATGATAGTAGATTTTGATGAACTTAATGAATATATTGCTGCTTATAAATTAAATATAAATGGTGAGGTAGATAGAATTCAGATTTATGAACATTTCCTGGAAAAATACGGGTATGAAGAATGTTCAGACTCACAAGACCTACGCAGAACTATTGAAGAAGTAGAGGTATACCGATAATGTATATGTATAACTACACAGTAGAGTTCGTATTAGAAAGTGCAGTCATTCTTACACACCTATCTTTTGATGAGCCAGATCAGCCTCACGATGTTGTAATCGAAGAAGCCCGTCAGAACTTGATTAAAGACTACAAGATTGACCCAGAAGTTTTATACCTACAAGACACAATTGTGCATGAGGAGAACTAATGACATTAGTACTGGAAGTTATGACCTGCAAGACTGAGAACTATCTAATGCCTCTGGAGGTAAGTTAAGTGATTGATTTATCAGATGTAGTTATTGACTATGTAATGGCTATTCCCACCTCCTGCCAGGCTCCAGAGTTCTATATTGGTCCGAATGGGTTCGAAGTATATGCAACCGTCTCTAAGGGCGACAGAGAAATCAACGTGGCTTGTAATGGAGAGATGTACTTAACCGTGCCCAACATTTATAGTGACGGACTATTAGTAGATACTGATAATATCATTAGATACCCTTCAGACCTCCATGAATATGGTATAGATGATGATATCCGATTGAACCAGTTTATTAAAACAGTTAGTAATGCTGGCTTTCAGGTATGCCACGAAAATCCTTGGTGGGAGATATTCTCTGATAATGACCCTGACGGTATCATATGTGAGACATTCTATGGTGCTATTGATCAGGCAACCGAATTACTATTCGATGAGGAGTATTGGGCATGAACTTAAATCACTATGATGTCTTTGACCATATTCTACCAAATTGTTTAGAAGCTGGGGACATAATTAAATGGGAAGGGGAAGTCTATACAGTTAAGGACTTTGATATGCTATCTGATGGTTTTATGATATATGCCATAGATGAAATGGAAGAAGCAGTAGAACTACTAATACCCGATGATACCGTACTTTCATTAATGGAAGAACAATAGGATTTGACAATTCTGTCAAAATAGTGTAAAATTGATACAAGACAACCTTCAGGAGAAAAATGACAAGAGAAACACTACGCAAGTTAAAGAAACAACGATACACCTCATTAGAAAAATGGGGAGAGACTGATCGTGTGGTTATCCGAGACGGCTTAGGTCATTTCGTATACAACACCAACCTAACTTCATTACGCCGCAACAAGGTAATGCGTTCCCGCTAACCAGGCATACAGGTGGGCAGGGAGATCCTCTGCCCCCTAAATGTCAGACCTCTATGATAGAATGAGAGAACTATGGGAAAATCACAAATAGAAAGCATTTCAAACAAAATCGTTGCACTTTTAGCAGACGGTAGAATAAGTCAGGCGGATTGGAGAATTTGGATACCAAAACGATTGACAGAACATAATAAAATGATAGTTGCAAATGCAAAGAACTTAGCAGACGGAATAAACGAGGCATTGGAAAATGACGAAATTGAAATTAGTAAAGAACTCTTATTCGATTACCAGACAGGAAAACAAAATGGACAATAGAGAAATGGGTAATGTTGAAAAAGCAGAAATCATTGTGCAATTTACTCAAGATGCTTTTAATGATGATTTGTATTCTGACTTTTTTGATTATAATGATTTAGGTGTACCACTTTCTATTGCTGTTCAGCAAGAAATGGTTATTCTAACTGATGCTGGAGAAGGAGTATTACAAGAAACTTGGAAAGAATTATGCACAATGTTTAATGCAGACCCAGAAAAAGAATATGAAAGTATTGATGATTTAATGTTGCTAGAAGAATTAGAATAAAATTCTTGGGGGTGGTAGCTCAGTTGGTTTAGAGCAAATGACTCATAATCATTCGGTCGTCAGTTCAAGTCTGACCCACCCCACCTACAATGCCAAAAAAGACCGCGCCCACATTTTAAACATTCAACATTATTAAGAATAAGCCATTTTTCCCCTGGATATTTTGGGGAATATTAGATATTTGACAAATAAAGACATAAGGAGTATAATAGATATATGACCATTGTAATAGGGCTTATTCAAGAGGGTATTATATATATGGGATCAGATAGAAGTATGAGTGATTTATATAGTATATCTTCTCCTATTACCCCGAAAATAAAAAAGAATGGTCAATTTTTAATTGGTTATGCATCTTCAAGAGGTACTGGTCAAATAGCTCATTATATGGATTTTCCAAATGTTCTTAAAAAGGATGTTGATAAATATATGAGAACTGAATTTATATTTGCCCTTAAAAAAGAGATTGATAAATTTGGTTTAGATATATCAGATGATGATAAAGCTGCTGCAGATTTTCTGGTAGGAATTCATGGAAGACTATTTGATATCTCTACTAATGAATGGCAGGTAAATGAATATGATAAATATACTGCTATTGGAGCTGGTAGTTCATTTGCAATAGGTTCATTAGATACCTCAGAATCATGGAAAGATCCTGTTAAGAAAATAAAGAAAGCTTTAGATGTAGCTATTAATAACAATCCTAATTGTAAATATCCTATTGACATTTTACATTCATAGACATATTACGAAGTAATCAAATATACCCTGGAAATATTTTGGGGATCAATTAAATATCCTATAACAAATCTCTATATAGTTATAGTAAATATCATTATCCTATATATACTATTAAGAAGATGTTTATATGCCCTGAAAATTTTGGCGGGTAGAAATAAAATATCCTTATACCATTTCTCCCATAACTACCATTAAGAAGATAACAAAATAGCCTGGATATTTAAAATATTTATAGGAAGATCAAATATCTTGCAGAATGTATATAGAATATAAAGATTTGATATATGTATTTGAAAGAATTACCTTAAAAACCCATTGGATAAAGGGGATTAAGAAGGATTTTTATATATTTCTGAATCTCCAAATATCTCCATTAAAATCCATTTATCTCCACTTATAAACAATAGATATCTTCATTCATTAAAATAGAGTATTTTCCTGTATCAAATCAGGGTATTCAAAGGGTATTACAGGGACATCTTCTATGTCATAAAAGCCCATATAGCTCATATCAGACACTTTCTGGTATATATGATATCCCAAGACAATGTATATATAGTTATAGTAGTTATGGTAAGAGTGTTATAATTTGCTATCCCCGAAATTTACCTAGATATTTAAATAGAAGATAGCTCTCATCATTCTATCTTTATCATCCTTAAATATTCCAATTCCTCTATTGCAATTGTGACATAGGTGTCCTCTAAATTCTCCAGATATATGGTCATGATCAACAACCCAAACACTTGCATTTCCGCCAGTACCTTTTAGACTATCTTCATCTTTTAAACATATCGGACATATGTGTCCAGATTCAGGATATCCATATATGCTTCTAAGATGCTTTCTTTCCTTAGATAGTTTCTTAGCACATTGTTTGCATTCAGGTCTTAAATACTTCCCGCCAGAAGAGGGTGAGAAATAGGAGTGCTCAAGAGTCTCAAGGCACTTAGAACATTGTTTCATGTCTTATCCTTATAAAGAAATTCTGCCCTTGCACCACATCTTTCAGTGGGCAGAGGGGCAGAACAATACATCTTAATTATACCAGCTTTAATCAACATTGTCAATAGGCTCTTCAAGATCTGGATAGTATACCATTTCATCATTTGTTGCAAAACAAATAGAGCAGGTAATTTGACCATCTAGATCTAATACAAAATCACAACTATGCATATCTTATCCTATCTTATATAGATGCTTGTTTCAAGCAAAGGGTATACTATTTCTGCCGATTTTTCGAGTTAAATAAAAGGCTTCCCACATTTACAATTTAAGAGATATTTATTTTTAATTGGAAATGAGCAATAGTGTTTTAAGCTAAAGGTATTGCTTAAATAGATAGCGACATAGTAATATGCATTAATTAGTTTATTAAACAATCCCATCATGAGAAGGAGTCCCCACAAGCGCATGAGCCACCAGAATTTGGGTTGTCTATTGTGAAACCTTGCTTCTCAAGAGTGTCGTCATATTCGATCACAGAGCCGCTAAGATACGGTATACTCGTCCGATCTACGACCAAATCTACGTCATTTACTTTTGTGTTGAAGTCACCATCAAGGACTCTATCATCAAAGAATAGCTGGTAACGTAATCCAGAGCAACCTCCAGGTTGAACGGATATGCGAAGGCTTAAGTCATCTCTACCCTCTTGGTCTAAAAATTGCTTAACTTTTGTAGCAGCAGTTTCTGTAATTAAAATGCTATTTTCTTGAATCGTCTCTGTTGTCATATTTTAATTATACTCTCTATTGGTAAAATTGTCAAATTATAAAAGTCAGTTTGCCAGGCCATTACCTGTGGGAATATGTGCAACTGACAAACACATATTGCTAAAAAAATAGGAGGTTCTTAGTAGTATAACTATTGACGAGATAATTACTTGCTAGGATTTATCCTACAAAACTGCAACAGCCCCTTTATGAATTCAGTGTGTCACACCTATCCAATAGTCTCCCTCTGGAGACGTTCGTGTTGATCAGTTTTAGCTCTCAGAGCAAGATTCGAACTTGCGACAAATCGATTAACAGTCGATCACTCTACCAGCTGAGTTATCCGAGATTGGCTATCAAACCTTTGCATATCCAGTTTTTTTCTTATTCATAGATCCAGGCTTATTGTACCCATTATTATTTGGTACATGGCTTTTACGGATTTCTAAGGCTTTAAGAACTTTTTCATGGTGCTTTCCCACTGGTATCGCCTTTCTTTTTTAGCCCCTCAAGTTCACTTTCAAAGGCCTTAATAGCTTGGTTTGCTTGAACTTTTAATAATGCCATCTGGGTTTCGTACTGGCTTGTAATTTGGCCAATTCTTAGTTGTAATTCTTGTATTACCATTTCTAGTGTTTCAGACATTTTCTTTATCCCTTTCTTAGGATGTTGTCTCCGCTTTTTTGCATTAATAATATTATTTTGTAGAATTACTAATAGTTTGAATACTAACATTCCTACTAATACTGCAGTAAATAGTTACATATTATTTCCTAATACCTTCTAAAATTGCAAGCCTTTCATCATACCTCGTCATTTCGAGGATTAACTCTTCTACTGCGTGACGCAAATTGTACTCAGTTTCTGGAACTTCAATCTTATCCTCTATTTTATCCAGTCTTTGGAATATTGATTCTATGGATTTTGCCGCCCAAGTATTGATTGGCTTGTACGCTTTACCGTCTCTTAGGCCATGTTTATGACCTAAGTCGTAACCTTCATGAAACCTATCCTCTAAATTGAGATTAGATTTTTCAAGTTTACTGTTGCGTTCTTTTAGACCTGCCTTGTAACCCATGTCATATTGTTCCTTGTTATGAGCAATTAAATCTATATATGTTACTGTCATTTTGTTTCCTTTGTTTGTAACTATTGTCCTATTAAGGGTTATCATTGTGTAACTATTTTGCTATTAAGGGTAGTTTTATGTAACTATTTTGGCATTAAGGCAATAATCTCATCTGCCATTTTTTCCCAATTCAATTCATGCCAGGATTCAAAATCAATACCCTGTAGATGCTTCTAGACAATATTCTTGATGCCAAGCTTCATAAGCCTGTTTTCTAAGGTCATTTTCCTTTTTCGTTTCTATTAGGAAATTTGAGAAAATATCTATCGCCCTTGATGAAGTTAGAATAGTTTCTCCAACTATCTTTTCAAGTCTAATAAGTCTTTTAATAAGAAACCATACTGCTACCACCAATGAAAATTGGGATAACAATATACATCCAATAACAATATTCATTATTTATTTGACTTATCTGCTTTGTACTTCCAAGATGCAATACTAAAATTAGGCTTTAAATCTTTCTTAATACCTTTTACAATTTCTTTTGCTTCCGCCTCAGTTTTCACATTGTAGTGAAAAGACCGTCTTGAACCCAAAGGTTCTATAACAATTACTTTTAATGAATCCATATCTTAATAATACCACTTTTCTATTAGGTTGTCAAGTTATAAAGGCAGTTTATTATCTTACCCAGGATATCTAATTAAACTATTAAATCAACAAGAGAACTTTATATTTGACTTTACATATGTTATCTAAAGTCATGTGTTTTAGAGCTTCTCTACCTGTGTATTTATGATTTAACAGGCAAAGTATATCTGGAGTAAACTACTCTTTCTGACCAGATTTTTTCAATTCTTACATATCCACCAGGTTTGGGGGAATGAACAATTTGACCATCTCCTATAAATATTCCATTATGATATGCGTGTCCACCTTTAGTTAAGAAAAATACAAGATCTCCTGGGACTGCTTCCTCAGCAGATATTCTTGTCATTTTTTCTAATTGCTCACCTGTGGATCTTGGAATTAATATTCCTTGCTTCTTATAGACATATTTAGTATATCCAGAGCAGTCAAAACCTCTTGGTGTAGTTCCGCCCCATGAATATGGGGTTCCAATATAGGATTTTCCTGTTTTAACGATATCTTCACTTAAAGATATTCTTTTAAGAGACCTTGAAGAGTCTACTCTGGCTCTTGTAATTAAATATTTATCAATATCTAATTGTATGATGTCGGAAGAAATATATCCTTCCCTTTCTGTTGTACTATTAGCACTGTTAGGACTGTAGCCTACTGGTAGCTTTGAATCATTTGTTGTTAAAACAAACAATGCAAGAAGCGCAATAGGGGCAGTCCAAAACAAGGTTTTAGACTTCATCATTAAATAGTAGCACACTTAGTGGCTAAAAGTCAAGTTATGTATGAATATTAAGACAATAAAAATTATTTACTTTTCTTTTTTATAATACGACTTTTACTTTTCTTTTTTATAGGAGACCTTTTTACTTTTTTTTTTACAACTGGAGCTACAACTTTTGCTTTTACTTTATTAACAACAGAAGCTGGCTTAGTTCCAAGTATCGTGGATGGATCCAGGTCTTTTCCTGAACCCCATCTAACATTGTCTCTCATTTCAAAATGAAGGTGAGGACCTGAAGAGTTTCCAGTGTTACCTGATTTTCCAATACTTTGTCCTTCTTTAACAACATCTCCTGGTTTTACCAGCTTTTTCGATAAGTGTGCATAAATTACCCACCCACCATTTACTTTTTGTACCAGCTGAGTGCCATAAGCAGAACCCCAGTTAGCAGACTCAATTTTTCCATCAGTAACAGCAACAATGTCTGTTCCAGTTGGAACTGCAAAGTCAACTCCTGTGTGATATCCTTTTGACCACATTTTTCCAAGTTTTTTATAAGGTGTAGTGACCTTTCCATTTTTAATTGGTGAACCCATTTAAATCATTCCTTTTTTTTATAATGGAGGGGGGGGCCTTTTGAGCCCCCCCACTCTCTTACTCTATTGTACCCTATTTAGATTTCTTGTCTACTGCAGCAAATGCTGAATTAATTTCATCAGAACTTAGCTTGCCATCATCAAGAAATGATCTGGCAATTTTTTCAAGCACTGTAGCAACTCCAAGAGTTCCTGCCATAATTACTGCTGTCGCTGTATCAATTCCAACAAGCGATCCTGCACCAATAATCGATAGTCCAGAAGCAGCAAATACTGCGACTATTCTAAAAAATATATTTACTAAGCTCGTTGCCGATTTAGATCCAATTATATCTTCTCCCGTTACAGTATCAATATTGTTTATATTAATTTTACCTTTTGTCATTTTGTTTCCTCCTCTTTGTTTTCTCTTATTCCCATTGAAAATAACCAGACGATTGTTGCCCAAAGTATTGCCCAGCCAACAACTACTTTTGCTGAGCCATCTAACACTGCCCAGGCAATAAACATTCCAAGTAAAGTAAAGGTTTGATTCAATATTTCAAGTGACCATTTTTTTATCCATTTCATCTTATTTCCCCCTTATATTATTTTTTGTTGAAAGTCCAACGGCTATCTGTGCCACGATTACAGAAGCAACAACAACTTGCTGGGACTCTTTTCTTTTTTCTAGTGTCATATCAACACCAATATTGGCAAGGGCTTTTATAGCTTTGCCTGGATCTGTAAAGACTGTTAGTAAAAGTTCTCCTGCGTCTTCAAATATTTCAATTGCATCAGCAACTTCAGCAGTAAGTATTACACCATTTTTCAACAGAACTGGTTGATCTGGCGGTAAATTTTCATAATCAAGTCCTGAATTTTCAAAATCCTCAAAAGAGATAGCATCCATTGAACCATATTTAGTCAAAAGTTCTTCAAGAGTTTGCTCTTTAGTTAGTTCATTATTTATGATATTATTATTAGATGAAGGAATTTCTATCTCAATTGGACCAGGAGTTATCGGGGTTGGAGTAGGTGAAGGCTCTGTCGGAAATTGTGAAGTTTGTGAGGGTTCTGGGCTTGGCTCTGATGGTTGGGGTGACGGCACTACTGTTGGCGCTGGTTCTGATTGTTGGGGTGACGGCACTACTGTTGGCGCTGGTTCTGATGATTGCTCTGTCTCAGGGATGGCAGTAGGAGTTGGAGTAGGCTCAATAGGGCAGGGAGACGGTTCATAGACTGTGCTACCATCCCAACACTGTATTGGAATAGCAGGAGGATCTGTAAAACTTGGAGATGTTTGCTGAGGCTCCGCTTCTGTCGGTGTTCCACCGTTTACATCAAAGGCTGCTTCCATTGTTACGATAGGTCCGCCTTGTACATATCTAATGCCCCTTCTAATGTTGTTTGGTGTCCAACCAAGTGTTGTAATTTCTCCATGCCAAGATCCGTTGCTAAACTTATTAATAACCAGTCTAATTTGTGTTAGCTCACCAGTAGATTGTGGAAATGGGCGAACCGACCATTCAATACAAAATGAAGAATCGTTATATCCATACGAGGTATAAGCTCCTTCTCCGAAGGACACCCAGTCGTAACCAGCCAAGGACACAGATGGGGTTTCTGGATAGTCCCAGAATGTACCATCTGGCTGACCAAAAGTCATTGTTCCATTTGTACTATAATAAACTTGATTGTAATCAGTTTCACCCAATGTCAAACTAAATGGTAAATTCATTTGGAACGAACCATCGTCATCACCAGTTTGAGTAACCATGTTGCATGTGAGCGGGGTGCTTGCTTGCGTTGCTGGAACTACAAACAACAATATACTACCAAGTATCATTGGAATTAAAATTAGGTAGGAAGTTATTTTTTTCAACTTGTTCTATAGACCCCTTGTTAGATTTATATCTAACAAGTCTATTATATCATTGGTAATTAATTCATCATGCTATTATTGATAAATGGAAGATTTTTTAAAAGACTTGGATCAAGAATTAGACTCTAAGTTGAATTTAGAATTGATGGTAATGGAAATGACATCTTTGTCAAAGGAATTAAATATAGAATTACAAGATGTTCTTGAATGTGTTACAGAGATTCTAAAAGAAGTTAAGGTTCAGAAGGATCCTGAATAGTGGATAGTTTTATTACTTGTCCAGGTAACTTTCCATCCTAAGGAAACTTATACTAAAACTCTAAGCCTTTATTCCATAAAAATATAGGTCATGGGATACTTTGTTGTATTCAAATAAATACTCTGAGAAACTTATTTCCTTCATTACTTTTTCGAAGTCTTTTTCATTTAAATTTTTATAATATTCCCATCCCGCATTTATGGTAAAAGGTGAACATTCTGGGGCAGATCTTGAGGTTCCATGCTCCCCTCTTCCGTTTGAAGCGCATGTGAATGTAACCAAGCCTCCAGGTTTTGTAATTCTATGCATGTTTACAAAAGTTTCTTCCCAGTAAGGATTGTGCTCAAAGCATTCAGAAGATATAGAGGTGTCAAATGTATTGTCTGGTTCGTAAAATTTTTTTCCTTCACATACTACGTCAACCCCAGGACCATTTTCTAAATCTATTCCTACATACCTTTTTGAATTTGTAAACAGGTCTCTTACTGTTCCATTTATATTTAGAGACCCTATCTCCACAACAGAGGTGTTGTTAAAACTATCAGGAAACATAGATTTTATTTTTATAAAATAGACTTTCTGTTCCAAATGAGCCATTATGCTATCTGTCGAATCCAGTTGCGACAACTGTTACTAAGATTCCTTCACCAAGCGACTCATCATCAACTGTTCCAAATATAATAGTTGCATCCTCATGTGCCTTATTTGATACAAGAGTTGCAATATGATTAACTTCTGATAATTTTATATCTGTTGAACCTGCAATTGAAATAAGAACTCCAGTAGCACCATTTAAATCTATCTCTAATATTGGACTTGTAATTGCTTGATTACCAGCTTTTTCAGCACGATCTTCGCCTTCTGCATAGCCAATACCCATAAACGCCGTACCAGCATCTTTCATAATCTTTCTAATATCAGCAAAGTCAATATTTATTTTTCCAGGGGTTGTTACTAAATCTGATATACATGCTACAGCCTTTAACAAAACATTGTCAGCCTCTTTAAAAGCATCTTCCATAGTAATGTCTGGATCAAGCATAGCAATTAAATTCTCATTTGGTATAGTTATTAGAGTATCTACTTCATTTTTAAGATTAGCAATACCTTCAAGAGCAAAAGCCATTCTTACTTTCCCTTCAAATGAAAATGGTTTTGTAACAACTCCAATTGTAAGAGCTCCTGTAGATTTTGCACATTTTGCAACTACTGGTGCAGACCCTGTTCCAGTTCCGCCACCCATTCCCGCAGTAACAAATACTACATCTGCGCCTTCAACAACTTCTTTTAATTGATCAACACTATCTTTTGCAGAAAGTCTTCCAATTTCAGGATTTGAACCAGCTCCAAGTCCACCAGTTCTTTCTCTCCCAATGTCTATTTTTACATCAGCGAAACTTGGCATCAATGCTTGTATATCAGTATTGATAGCAATGAACTCAACTCCAGAAAGTCCTGCTTCAATCATACCGTTGACAGCATTAACACCGCCACCACCGCAGCCTATAACTTTTATATTTATTAATTTACTCATATATTCTATTATACCTTAAGTCTTCTCAACGTCTTCTTTCAATCTGACCCACATTAACCGAGTCTCTTCAATCTTAACCATAGCATCGAGAACTGATAATTCCATTAATTCATCTACGTCCATGCCCATAACTCCAGCATATTTTATCATCTTATTTAAAATCATATACTACACACTCTCCGCTATGATATAAAATGCTTCTGCAAATGCGGCATTCTCAGTAGCAAGATCCACTACATGAGAAGGATCTGGACCAGTTATTCTGGTAGACAGGTATTCCTTCAAAGCTCTCGAATAAATCTTTACAAATTCATCTACTGTGTAGTATTTTGGCACCTTTTCTTGTGTTTTCATATTCATTTTTTCCATTCTATTAATAGTTTATTGTGTTTACTTCTATTACAGGCTCTACAAGCTGGGACAAGGTTGCCAATTGAGTGCTGGCCACCCCTGCTTATTGGCACAACATGATCTGCCTCAACATTTTCTCCTGATCCACAGTAGAAACATGGTGAATTATAAAGCCTTACTAGTTCTTTCTTAGATATTTTGTATGTACCATTATTAAGTTTTTGTGCTCTGCGCTTGGCATTGTTATTTCTCATCTCATCAGCGTTGTTTAGGCGATACTGCTTGTAATAAGCCCTTCTGCTATCAACATTTTCTAAATGATATTGCTTGTTATAAATCTTTTTATTTTCAGCATGATCTAATCGATACTGTTTGAACTTATCAATATTTTCTAATCTGTATCGCTTCTTTTGCTCTTTTATCATATCAATATTTTCTATGTAATACCGCTTGTAATAAGCCCTTTTGCTATCAATATTTTCTAAATAATATTGCTTGTCATAAATCTTTATGTTTTCGGCATTTTCCAAGTCGTATTGTTTTTTATAAATCTTTACACAACTTTTACAAGAGCTCTTAAGACCACTATTATTCCTTTTGTCTTTGTGAAAGCTATCAAAAGATTTTAAGACTTTGCATGTGCTACAAATTTTCATATTTCTATTCTAACATTCCCCTTATGATGTCTATACACATTTTTATTTCGTATGTATGTGAGCCTACGGCATCTCTCGAATCTTTTAACCATTCAAGCTTGTGGATAACTGTTCTTAAAGTATTTTGTCTAATAAAATCAGTAGTATAAGTTAATTCTTTTACCTGATCTCGATAGTAGTAAATGTCATCACACATATTCATCCGATATTGTCATTTGATTGTGTGACACAGTTAGTTTATCCTCTTCATCCTCTTCATCATCTTCATAATCATCCCAAACCGCAGTATACATTTCTGCGTATGGGTTTGCAACTTTTGATATCCAAGAAGATAAATTCATAGCCTGATCTGCTACCCAGCTAACCAATAGTCCTTTAGTTACTTCTCTTTCCTTTTTAAATTCCATTTGATTCCCCTCTCATTCTGTCAATGGTATCTGTCAAGTTAACTCTAAATATAAACATTTTAACCTTATCAAAAATACTTGGTTTTACTACATTATATCTTACTATTAATTTTAGTTTGGCAAATCCCATTGGACATCCTGGAATAATTTCTATAAATGGCTCTCCAATTAACATCGGATCTAATTTAATAACATTTATTGCATATTCTGATATTAAAGTAATGTCTAAATCTTCTGCAATGTCATAGGAGGCTGTCTTATTTACAACTCTTAATTCTTGTTCATTCATTCTAACTCCAAGGCTTGTATAGCTTTCATAATACAGATATTTGCACCATCACCATAACGGTGCTTGAACATCAATCCCCGATCTAACCAGTTCTGAACCCACAGAGGCTCTTCCCCTTGAACTACAAGATAGGTATTAATATCATTTTCATCAGTTCCGCCTTCGTGCCTACCAATATGAATTTCATGTAGCAGAATGTCATTTAATTTAACAGCTATATGTAGTGGCATTTTATTTCTCCATCCATTCTTTTTTTCGGCATTAGTAGCCATTTACAACCATGTTCTACGCTACTCTGCAACCAGTTCCCTCACTACCCTCTATACCCCCCACCTTTTGTTCCCTCTTTATAGGCTTTCGCTGTTTCCTATACCTTTTAACGTATGAGTTATAGGTTTAGATAAGTTCCTTTAATGTCAGTCCGCCTTGAATTGCGTGGTGTCTCTTAATCACTTGTCATTTCTGGTGCAGTTGTTCTACACGTTCCACTTGTGCTTCTAACTCACGGATTCTTTTCTTACTAAACATTTTCTGTGTAGTGCATTTCTAATCTCTATCTAATAGTTTAATCGTTTGGCAAGGATATTCTTGATATCCACTTCTATGACAAATGACACAATATCCATCTTCTTCTTTATGAAGATCATAGATATCACTTATTTTCTGGGATAGTTTTAATATCGTTCCCTCGAAATATTCAACTGTCTTAAACATTAGCAGTATGCTCCAACTTGTCCTTTGTGCATCGTTCTAATATGATTAATTAAATCTAAGATATCTATAAAGCTTTCTTCACACATATAACATTCGTTAAATACTTCTTTTTTGTCAGTCATTTCAATACTCATCCTCTATGATATTTGGAGTATATTCGCCCAGCCAGGCACCAATACAATTATAACCTATATATTCAAGGGCTTCGTCTTCATCCATACCATCACGGTCAACAAGAACTTTTATCATGCCTGACAGGGAGTAGTTAGCCAGCCTTAACTGCCCACATCTCTGGGAGAATCCAATAAAGGCTTCGTCAAACCCGTCTATAGTCAGGATTTCTTCATCCATAGAAGAGAATATCTCCTCTAATTGTTCCTTATTCATTATTACTCCTTATGACATTTACATGCACATTTGTATAATTTGTTTGTTAATTCGCTATGAAATTGTTTCTTACATATTTTGTGACTTTCTTTTTTTTCTGTTCCGCCACACCAACTAAATTTTACAGTTTCAACTATTCCATATGCTGGTATTGGTGCTGATACTTTTCTCTGTTTAGCCACCAGTTGTATAAAATCCTTTTCCTTTGAAGTGAATTCCACTTACATTAAATACTCTTTTAATTCTGCCACCACAGTCAGGACACGAATGTGGGTCAGGGTCTTTCATTCCTTTTACCAACTCTTTATCTTCTTCACACACTTTGCATGAATAGATGTAAACTGGCATATCTCTATAATACCAGAATTTTAGCTATTTGTCAATATATGGAAATGCCCCCCTTTCGGGGGGCATCCCTTAACTATTAAGCCCAAACATCAGGCAGTTCGTTGTCAACAGAGACAATGTTGTTCACAACATTACTGGCCTTATTAAAAGTGCCAGCCTTGATTGATAATGATTGTCCAATATCGCTTGCATCGATCTCAAAGGCATTTCCTCGAGTTCCGTCCTTGCGGTCAAATTCACGATACTTCAATTTGCCGTGAACAATTACCTTATTGCCCTTTGACAAGTTCTTAGAAACATTTTCTGCCAATGTTCTCCAGCATACAACATCATAGAAGGCTGTATCGCCATCAACCCATGTGCCGCTGGCATCTTGAAATCTTTCTGTACTTGCTAGCCGTAGCTTTGTTAGAACTTTGCCATTTCCCAGATCTTTTAGCTCGGGGTCTTTTACCAAATTTCCTATAACTGTTATTTGTGTTGCCATTTCTTTCTTCTCTTTTCTCTACTTGTTAGGGTAGGTTATGTCGAGAATTGGGTCGAACGTTACTTGTGCTCCCAATTTCTCCAGTATTTCTCTTATACCCATCATATATTTTATGCGAGTAAGTCTTTCTGCATCAGACAAATGTCTCCAATGACTTTCATAGAATTGAATACCAAGGAATTTATCATAGTCAACTATATCCATATGAAAATCTGCAGGTGGTTTTATTGAATGTACCGCCTTTTTCATATTCGATGTATACATTATTCTTTTTCCATTGTCATTCCAGACCAGATATCAAACCAGTCTGTTTTTTCTTTATGACTATTAAATTCTTTAGATATCTTTCCGCCCTCTAAATAAACGCCGCCCCACACACCCCACTCAGAATTACTAACTCCGTAAGCGAGGCACTGTCTTTGTGCTGGACAACTTATACATAATAGGTCTACTTTCTTTGAGACTTCCTTGTCTTCTTCATATTGATCAAAAAACAAGTTGGTATCCATATTAAGACAGGATGCTTTTTCATCGAACTTGTACATCGCCCTTCCTTAATATAGAATCTGGAATATCCCAAGACCCATTATGATTTTTAAACACAAGTTTCTTATGCCATTTAGAATTGACAAAAGCTGCATCATTCTTTAAACTAAAACTGTCATCTTCTTGAAGGAATATTACATTCCAACCTTCCCATCCAAGAAAGGAGCTTTTACTTACTATTGACTCCATTTCTTGCAAATCAGATATTTTCATTCATAGACCTTCCTGTACTAATGATAACTGTTACAAATGTAATGATGAATTGAAATATGAACATTAAGACAAATCCTATTTGATTTGTTGCCAGTCCGTACCAGAGTATTGCTACTTGATTTATTATCCAAAAGGATATCATCGCTGCAATTTTTGCTACACTTATTTTAAAGGTAACTGCAATAAACATTGATAGATAGAATAGTGCGTATGTTGCGAAGATCACTAAAGACCATATTGTTAGACTCATTTAATATCTAAATATTCCTACTTCTACACCCTCTTGGTGCTTCATGTGCGTTGCAAATTTTGACAACGGCTCTTTTGGTAGACTGAAATATGCGTAGTATGTAATATGTTCAATATTTTGCCTTACCCATTGTTCAGTAGTTTTAGAGAAAGATAATTTAAAGCCTTTACCCTTTAAATAATCTTCTGAGGTATTACAAAATCCAGCAGTGAAGTTATTAATCTTATGTGGACCAAGACTCCATACCTGAATTTCACTATCCTCATTTGGTGTTGACAAAGCCACACCCATTGCTCTCATAAAAACTTCATAATCAGAGAACATCTTTGTTCCCTCAACTACAATAACCATCATAACTCTTTTCTCTCTATGTATATTATACATTCTTCTGTGACAAATGTCAACTTACATTAGCTATTTAGGCTATCGATTACTGATACCAAGGCAGTGACTTCTTTTTCTGAGAGACTAAAAACGTCTACCCTTTCGGCATCTTGATTAAGAATCTTCCCATCTTTATCTATATCTGCTTTGTATAGTATATTTTCTATAGACCAGTAGGCCTTATTATCTCTAATGGCAACCTTTACAGATCCATCATCTAAAATTTTAGATACCTGACTTTGTCTTGTGTATGCCCTAAATCCTACTGGGAATTCTTCTTCTTTATATTTTTGAATTAAGCATGTTATTAAAACGATTAAGTTTATTGCAAATAAATTGATTGCTATCAAGCACCCTGACATTTTTTGCAACGGAGAAAGACTTTCCATTTTTAGCCTCCAATAGTTCTATACATCTATTATATCTTATTTTTGATTGTAACGACTTAAAATTGCTTCAAGAAAAAATCTTTCATCATCAGTAAAGGTAAGAATATTCTCTTGTATATAATCAATTTGTTCCAGCGTTACTGAGACAGAAGTCTCTCCCTCGGTAAAATCAACCTCAACTATGTCTTGCATCCAAAGACCTTTTGCTATTTCACCCAGAGCTTCGTAGTGTGAGTAATAAAATTCTGGATACATCTCTTTACACTGTGGAGTTATCTGATAAGTAAATGTGTCCGATATTGAATCATATCCAAAAATTTCTAGAGCCCCTAATTTAATTAAATGTTCAATAGTTTCTGACAATTCTTCCTCATAAAATTCTTCATTGTATTCCATGTGGCATCGATTCTTTTACTGTCAATGGAGATACTCTAATATACATAGACTCTTGATATAAGTGAGACAAGGAGTCTACTCCAGAATAAGAACATCCACTTCCAAGACCACCCTTTATATCTTTAATGATATTAGCAACAGGACCTTTATGTGGAATCATTCCTGAAACTCCTTCTGCAACTGCAATATCTTTTGTTTTATTAGCTTCTTTGCTTGCCATACCTCTAAATGATTTATATTTTTTATTACCATTCATATATATAGACCCTGGAGATTCGTCTGTACCTGCCAGCATCGATCCAAGCATAACTGAGTCTGCTCCTGCTGCAAAAGCCTTGATCATATCTCCAGTATTGCGTATGCCACCATCAGCAACGATTCCAGCACTTAAGCTAAACTTATCTCTTGCCTGTCGGATGTTTATAATTGAAGACAGTGTTGGAACACCATGTCCTGACACAATCCTCGTTGTGCACATGCTGCCACCACCTATACCTACTCTAATAGAGTCTGCGCCAGCATCGCTTAGTGCGAGATATCCTGCTACTGTAGAAACATTCCCAGACATGATAGATACACTATGTCCAACAACATCTTTTAGCCTTTTTGTTGCATCTATCACCATCTTACTATGACCATTAGCTGAATCAATTAGTAACAATGATGCCCCAGCATTTATAAGTTTTCTTACTTGCTCTTCAGTAAATGTAGATGAAATTGCTGCACCTACTGCAACAAGTCCTAATTCTGAAGCTTCTTCTACCATCGCAAGCTGTCTTTTAACAGACATAAATCTATGGATAATTCCCATCCCTCCTGCGTATGCCATAGCAGATGCCATCTCAGTCTCACAAACGGTATCCATAGGGGACGCAATTACTGGAAAATCTAACCAGCAAGATCTTGCTACTAGCATTTTTAAATCAACAGAACTTCTACTAACAACTTCTGAATATTGAGGAACCATTAAGATATCATCAAAACAGATGTCATTATTTTCTAAGTATTCTTTCAAGGCTTTGCCATTTCTACTAAACTAGTTTAAAACTATCTAAAAACATTCTAATATCTTCTGTCATCTCAGGCTTAGATTTTACCACATTTTCATCCTTCTTGTCAAGCTTAGATGATGACCATGTATGTACATCTACTTCCTGGATTTTCTCTCTTCTTGTATGGCTGATTGCATTATACACTGCCCCACACATAGCGTCAGCTAAATCCTTAGATTTTTTACGAGGGTGATCAACTTTATTATTATTCATAATTCTCAACTCTTGAAGTTCTTCAAGTAATAAGTCTATTTGTGGAAGAATAACTCTTTCTTCATATACAAGCATCGATAAATCTTCATAGTGTTTCTTAGCAACAGACAACGTCTCTGTATTAATTCCAACACTCTTAAGATCTCTTTGAATATCAAAAGAGTTCCATCTATCAAATGTTACAAGCCCTAAATTAAAGCCTTTTCTTTTTAAATCAATGATCCAGTTTTTTACCTCTGATAAATCTACTGGACCTTCTTTACGAGGCTCCCAATAAACAATTGCATCTACTATAACAAATGGAACTATCTGTTCATAGTCATTAAAAGATTGTACCTTTACCCATTTGTCAACGTGCCCAATTGCAACTGCACACTTGTCATGCTTTTGTGCAAGGTCAGCGTGGACATAGTATACCGCTTCAGGATCTGGTGTGAACGACTCTTCAAGTCTTTTTCCAACATCGATTGGGTTATGCTTTTGAAAAGCCTTTTGTAGTTTTTCTCTATTCTTAAAGAATGCATCTGAGGAAGTTGTTGCCATACATGCAAAACGCATGAGAGCATCTATTGGATCTGTAAAAAATGAAATCTTAAAATCTTCAATACTTCTTGTTGGATTCATATTCCATGTAGTTCTTCTTAGTGCAAATACTCCAGGGTATTTATATGATTCAATATTATCTTCTTCCCATTCAATCTCAAACTTATTAGAAGGATCCTCTTCAGATAGTGTTGGATTAATTATAAACTCATGTTTTCTAACTATTGTTTCTTTTTCTGCAATTACTTCATCATACCTTTGCGAAATAAAGTCTCCCTTGAATCGAGGGAATGATAGCAAGATTACTTTTCCAAAATCTGGAAAACGAGAATCAACAGATCCTCTAAAGGCTTTATAAATATTATCAGCAGTCTTAGCATTATCATTTCCTGCAATAGATTCCATAGCAAAACCAGAAATCTCATCAAGTACTGCCAGCATCAAGTTTAGTCCTTCTGCAGACTCTCTTTCTGAGTGACCAGAATAGACAGTAATAGATTTATCAAACTCAATAGTATCCATTTTTGAATCATACTTGCCCGCAAACCAGGGTGAGTTTACAATCTTTGAACGGAATCCTTTGAAGAAAACATTCTTGGCCTGTTTAGCATTGATTGCAACATTCATTAAGTCGATAGCATCATCTGTTGGCTTTCCAAAATATCTTGATGGATCTTTTAAACAAAGAAGTTTGTAAACAAGATAGGCAGTTCCTACTGTAGAAGTAAAATCTTTTCCTGATCCTTTTCCGCACATGAGGATAACCTCACTCTTGGTATATTTTCTATAATGTTCTGAAGCTTTTTCAGCTCCCATGAATCTTGCCAGATCTTTTTCTAAATAAATTTGACTCATACATTCGACAAGCACATATTGGTATTCAGAAAGTGGTGGTTGCTTTAGATAATGGTCTCCCATGACGAATGTTCTGACATCTACTGGAAATTCTGCAAATGGACTTTCGTCAAGTGCTTCCATGAAGTCACTAATATCAATTGTCAATTACAACAACTCCGCCTTCATTTACTTGTGATAATTTTGCCAACACCTTTGGACGACAGGAATCACATGAAGATGTCACTTCCTTTAAAATAGAGATTAGAATTTCTTGCTTTCTCTCTGTCTCTAACAATTCATCAGCAAGTTCTTGATTATCTAAAAGACCTGCTTTTTGTAACATCTCAAGTCTCTTGCCCTCAATGTCTGCGATTAATTTAATAGACGTTGTCTTTGCTGTTAGATTTGCACTTGCATCTGCAGAGTCAATAACCTCATATGCTTTTTTAATCAGAGATGAGAAGTGTTGGTCTGCTCCTGCAAGGGCTTCTTTTGCTCTGGCATGGATTGCCTGATTGTTTGCAGCCATTACTCTCCAGTCAGTAAGGAGTTCGACAACCCTTTGTCTTGGGAGACTCAATGTTTTTGCAATATCTGAGGTATCAGATCCTTTTAGGTACTCTGATGCAACCTTGTTTACAAGGTCTAAATGATTAACTAGTGCTACTTCCTCGTTTGACACGCTTACCTCTTTTCTTTACTACCTTAATTCTATCAGATTCAAACGATCTTTGCGGTCCAGAAGCACCTTTGTGTAACTCATAACAGTCTACCCACACCTTATCATTATTTGGATTTGTTGATAGCTGTATAAACTTAAAAGTCATTCCATGTTCTCCAACTACCTTTATCAAGTCTCCTTGCTCTACCAAATGACCAGAAGTAGTTATCATAGAACACTCTCTTATGTATGGATCTAATACCTTAGACCTGTTTCTTTTAATCACTTTCTTTTTCCAAAATTCTATATAGGGTAAGATATCCAATTAGATCAAGCACAGTATCTTCTGTACCAAACTCTTTACCATTTTTAATACGATTTAGCTTATCATCAATTCTACTACGAATCTGTTCTTTTGGACTTGCATTACTAAAAATACTTATTGGCTTATTGAAAGCACTACCATAAGAGATATTCTTACTAATTAAAAGATTTGCTATTTCCAAACATTCTCTTAGAATACTATCTCCAGACGGTGCTTTCAAAGATAAGTCATAAAGGTCTTCAAAATCTTTTACCCAACCCTTTTTATAGTCTGGTAAATTATATTCTGCCATTACTTTCTCCTACTCTTTTTTAATTCAAATTTACCAAGATATACATAGATAGTTTCAGCAGACACTCCACACTCTTTTGCAATGTCTTCTGGGGTTTTTTTATCTACCAAGTACCTTTTAGTTAACCAATTTTTATTGGTGTACATTTTCATTTTATAATAATCTCATCTATAAGTCAAGTTTCGTTATCTTATTCCAGTTTTTTGTTGAATACCATCCAATAGCAATTGCATCTGCAACATCGTTATCGTCTACATCCGTCATGAACTCTATGTTAACAAGTCTAATAGTTCTATTTTTTCTGAACTCTCTTTCTTTTCCTTTATACCAGGACTCTGACTTTCCAGGGGTGTCTTTCCTTAGCACAAACTTTTCTTCTTTTGTTAACACTTTGTTTCCGATCCAGTTCTGCCAAGCAACTGGTGTACAAGGATAGATATTTTTAACACCATTTAAATATGCTGCACTAACAACTGCGCCTTGTGCAAGAGCCAGTTGCATAGACACCTTTGGAGAGTTTGCAAATATAGTGTTTTCAATAACCATAGCTTCAACATTAAAATCTTTTAATATTGGAGTAAGTTTTTTACAAGCATCTCCAGCTTTTTGATAGTGGTCGTTGCCAACAAAATTAACTTTTCCAAACTTTACTAAATTATCATTTTCAAATATTGCAAATGCAACTGAAGTTGAAGAGGCATCTACAGATATAAATCTTTTTGGCTTTCCAACATCTTTCCAACTAAGTTTGCTCATAGTCAAAGAACCCCCTAATATCTTTCAGTGTTTGTTCTAACTTTCTTTTGCTCATCATACAAATATTGCAAAAACCAATGTCGTTATAGATACTAATTTCTATTCCGCAACCACCCGCACACTTTCTACTTCTACTGGCACGGGATTTTATTTGTAAAATTTTGTGTCTTTTGACAATCTTTTCTTTTGTAGCGTTTACTCTACAATCAGAGGAACAATAGATTTGATTCTTATTGTTACTTTGAAATTGGATGTCGCAAAATTTACAAAATTTAGTCAAGGTCTTTCCTTGGCTTTATTTTAATATCACCCTTTGGTTTTGCATAACAGGCTGTCTGAAAATCACAACCCTTGCAGACCTTAGAATTTGAACGGTATGGATTCTCTGGGAGTAGTCCTTCGTCAGACGCTTTCTTAACTTCTCGCATCCAGTCAAAGAAATAGTTTATAAAATCTTTATAATGCTGACTAATTTTGATCGGGAACATAGAAATCTCATGACTATTTTTTGATTCATATAGAAGAAAAGCAAAGCCCTTCTTAAGAATCTTCATATAGATTAGAAGTTGTTCAACATGATATTTTCTTGGCTCACCCTTAACATTTAAATAATGAAATGAATCTTCATTTAATGTTTTAATTTCAGTAAGAATATCCATATCATTCCATCGAATAACTGCATCAGTTCTACCTGAGATTGGTGGATCATCGTGGGTCAATCTTTCTTCATTCGTAACCAGAATGCCAGCATGTTCCATAGCTTTTTCAATACGTCCATGCCTATCTGTACCACTATCCATATTTGCAACTGAGAACCAGTCTGTCTTAGACTCTGCCTCGTTGCCCTCAAACCAAAGATACCAAAATCTTGGACACTTTCCTGCACCATAGGTTAATGATGACGGGGTAAAACTATCTCTCTTTTTAAAAGAACCTTTTCTTTGTGCGGCATAACCTTCTTTAATCTTGTCAACAATTTCTTGACTATTGATTAAACTTTCCTCACTCTTCTTTGGTTTGTCTACTAACTTGCTTATAAGGGTCTTAGCCATGACTGTTCCTAACTGTATATTTTAAAGCGTCAGCCAACTTTTCGGTTGCCGCTGCTGCTGAATAGTAAATATTCTTTTTATCTCTTTCATCTTTCTTAACATTAGTATACCAGGCAGCAAGCATTGCAAATTTTGCAGAGTACGATTGTAGTCTTACAATCAACTCGATGCCAACTGCTGCTGGAATATCTGGCTTAGAAATTAGCTTTGCAATAAGTGCAAGAGCATGAGTTAGCTCTTCGTCTTTCATATGCTCAGATATTTCATTAAAACCATTCACCTGATTTAATAACTCAACTGTTGTTTCCATTATTCCTCAATTCTTCAAAGACTTCCCATTCAATTACAGCGAGTCTGACTTTTTTACTTCCCTCACCAATTACTAACATTAGTGCTGGATTCTTTGACCGATCTACTTTCAACGTGTCTGTCACAATCTTTGCCCAATTATCTTGGCTAATGGAAAAACTTTTAGAGTATTCCTTAACGTCTACTACGAACTCGTCATCGCTACCGTCAGCTTTGACAGCACCTCTTCCAGAGTTCTTGTGAGCCTTTAGCCCTGCTCTCTTTAATTCAGCACGTTCACTCATCAGTACCCCTTGACATTAATATTTACTTTAGACATTTACTTTTGCCTCTAACTCTACTATTCTTTTTGGATCTTCTCTAAGCCATTTAATAACGCTTTCTCTACCCTGGAGTTTTTCTTCTCCAATGGTATACCAGGCTCCGCCCTTTTTAATTGCTCCAACCAGCTCTGCGGTATCAACTAAATCTGCTACCTTGTCTACGCCCATCTCTCCGTCTCCATCGAAATAGAAATCGTAAGAACCTGCAACAAATGCTGGACCAGTTTTATTAAAATCAATATGCCAATTAACTACACGACCAATTTTAGATTCTATAATCTTATCTCCAGAAACAATCTTGCCTTTAATTGCCTGATTATCTGATTCGCTTGACCATAGTTTTATAATTGTGCTACTGAAGAACTTAACAGCATGACCACCAGTCGGCTGATGACTTGCAAACATTGCACCGATATTATTACGTTGCTGAGATATTAAGATAAGAAGTGTTGGCTTCTCATTATTATTAGAATAGTTAAGCATCTTGACTGCATTTGTCATATCTCTTGCTTCAGCACCAATTTGTTTTGTATTTTCTAATTGTTTTAATTCTTCAGAATCTTTTTCAAAGTAAATTGCAGGAAGTAGTGCAGATATGGAATCAACTATTAGAATATCAACTCCAGCTTTCATAAGTTGTACACCAACATCAACCATTTCATTAATACTTCTGGCATTTGAATAAATTAATTGTTCAACATCTACCCCAAGTTTTCTTGCCCATTCTGGATCAAATGATGCCTCAGCATCAATCCAAGCACAAATCTTTCCCTCTTTTTGTGCATCGGCAATCATCTGCAAACAAAATGATGACTTGCCAGCAGACTTGTTTCCCCAAACAAGCACTTGTCGACCATAGGCCAGCCCACCTTTTAGAGCATTGTTTAAACTAATACTTGGAGTCTTTTGCTTAGTAATTTCGATAGTAGCTCCACTTGTAATCTTCTTTCGTAATTTTGGATCAAGTTGAGATAAAAATTCATCAAGGTCTATCTTTGTCATGCTAAAACCCCATGCATCTTTGGACGTTCTATATTCTTTGAAACTTTTCTTTTCAAAGATTCTTCTAAAGATATATTTGTATATTTATCTCTAACTAAACCAGCATATAGGTCTAAGACTCTAATAACGATGTCGGCTAGTTCTTCCACTACCTGCTCGTCACCCTTCTCCTTGCGTATTGCCTCGAGTACCTCAGACACTTCTGAGTGCACCATCGCAAGCTGTTTTAGATAGAAAATTGTTCCGTTATTATCATCCCAGAATCCCTTATCTCTTGCATTTGCGTGAATCACTGCCGCAAACTCGTCAATTACAATAGCCATTTATAATACCTCCATTAGTGTAGTAGTTCCTTCTTTTGTCTTTCCAAAATTAATCTTTGCCACGCTACCTGGCTGACACTTCATGTACCCAGTCGAGAACATTGTTGGAAATACCATTGCAGCAATCATCTCTCTTGAACTATTAGCAACAATCATATTAGCCATTCTTTTTCCAGCCTTAGTAACCCTTGGAGTAAATGATAGCACAAAGTGCTCATCATTTGCAAATGGGACTTGCTTATAGTTTAAAAACTTAATAAGAGGACTATCTTTATGCTCTTTTAATTCATCAACTGGAATTGCTTCAGAGATTCTATTTGCACCTGCAAGAATTAAATATGTTCTTCCAGGCTCAATTTTAGTCTCTTCTTCATCAAATATTCCGACTACTCCAGTTGAGTCCATAATTTCTACTCTTGACCAACCTTTACCACGCTTAATATTTTTTGCAATGCCAAGAAGAACAAATACATTTTCTTCATCAAATTCTTCTATCAAACTTACATAAGCATAATAGTGTTGAGGAATGCTTGTATTCAATTCAGGTAGATTAAGATACTCATAAAGATTTTCTCTTACCCTTTCTTCATCCCTCGGATTATCTGCAAATGTTAATGCGCCAATTGAATCAAGTGCTTCGACTGCTCTTGAACTAATTCCACTTGCCTTTTCATGAGAGAAGTCTTGGAACTCTTGCTTCGACTGAAACGGTCTACCTGAAATAATCTTCTTGGCAACTCCGTCAGATAGCCACTTGATTGCAGCAAGGCCAAATCTAATGCCATTGCCCTCAATTTTGAAGTCTGAATCTGACTCATTGATATGTGGAAGCTTTAACGAGATTCCCATGCGCTTTGCCTCAATTAAATATTCTGTACGGGTATCGCTATCTTTCTCACTCTTTAGAATTGAGAATATAAATTCGATTGGGTAGTATTGCTTAAGCCAAGCAGTCCAATAGGATAGCGTTGAGTATGCGACAGCGTGAGACTTGTTAAAGGAATATCCTGCATGAGCCTCGAAATCGTGCCATAACTTTGTTGCCCTAATTCCGATATGCTTTTCTGCATTGTTAATAAACTTATCTTTAAAGAGGTCAAACTCTTTGGCATCCTTTTTCTTTCCAATAATCTTACGAACCTTGTCCGCCTCAACCATTGTCATGCCACCGAGAATAACACACGCTTGCATTACTTGCTCCTGATACAAAACACATCCATAGGTATCTTTCAAATAATCATTCATAGACGGATGAATATATTCCACCATCTCCTTGCCATGCTTACGGGCAATGTATGATTTTCCAATGGTATTCATAGCACCTGGTCTAACAAGAGCATTGGATGCAACTAATTCATCAAAGTTATTAACCCTCAACTTAATCAAAAGATTTGTATAAGGCCTTGCCTCACACTGGAAGACACCCTTAGTACGCCCCTCAGACAGCATTTCAAATACTTTTCTGTCATTTAGGGGTATTGCCTTTAGATCAATATCTATTCCGTGACGTTCTTTAATTGTTTTAATAGTCTGATCAATTACAGTCAATGTTTTTAGACCAAGAATATCAAGTTTAATAAGTCCAATTTCAGCAGCTTCTTCCATATCAACTGCGACTACTGGAATTCTTTTCTTACTACCTGGGGCTACCCGTGTTTCAAGTGGTGCATATTTAAAAATTTCATCCTTTGCAGTAACAACTCCTGCAGCATGGATTCCAGTTCCACGGATTCTTCCTCTAAGTTGCTCACCATATTTAACAATTTCAGGGTATTTCATTCTAAACCATTGTGCTCCTGCTGATCTTGTAAAGTCTTCCCAAGTGTCAACACTCTTCAAAACTTTATTCACATCATTAAGAGGGATGTTAAATGCTCTGGCAACATCTCTTACAACACCCTTTTCTTTAAATTCTAAGAATGTAGCAATAGATGCAACATTTTTATATTCCCGTTCAAGATATGACTTTACTTCTTCTCGCCTATCATCTGCAAAGTCAGTATCTATGTCTGGGAAGTCCTCGCGGCCATGATAAACCTCTAAGCCTACAGGATAGGTCTTTGGTTCTTCATCTGTTATCCCAATCAAGTATGCAACTGAAGAAGAAATCTTGTTAGATACCTTTTCTTTACCAACATGCTTCAGATATAGATCTTCAATTTTAAGATTATTTATTGCACATATCTCGTCAACTACCCACGAATCATCTAGAACAGATCTCTTTGATTGACTCACTAAATCCTTCAGGTCTAAAATCGACATGTCTTCTACCTTTCTTTAAGTTGCACCTCAGGCACATTGGCTGTATATTGTCATAGGCGTTATGGCCCCCATTAATCAATGGAATTACATGGTCTACACTATCTGCAAAAACTTCTTCACAGGCAATGCATAGATACTTTGTTAATTGTAGTGCCGCTTCCCACTCTTTCACGCTTAGTATACCAGGATAACCCTTATTCCTACACTTTTGATTACTCCTGTGAGCGAGTAGCTGAACCCTATTCTTTTTCCTATATATTGCTAGAGTCTCTTTTATTCTTTCGGGATTTCGATCACGCCATTCTTTATGCTTTTTTAAATAAACGGGGTCACCTCTTACTTTTTGCCAGCGAGCTTTCCCGTACTCACTCTTTTTTTCCTTGCTTCTAGTTGCTTCATATTTTTTTGACAGGACCTTCTTACACTCTTTACAATGACCCTGAACACCATTAGATGTCTTAGAGCTTCTGTGATACTCTGAAAAATCTTTAGTAATTCCGCATAGGGGACATCTTTTCATAATTTAAGTATATCACACATTCATCAAATGGCCAAATCAAAACCTGAAAAACTTTCCCACTTAGCCTGGTCACCACTTATAAATCTAAAGAAAAGCAATCCATATTCAATAGGATCAATATCTGTAATTCCAAGTGCATAGCATACCAAAGAACCTGCAGCACTACCTCGACCTGGACCAACCATAATGCCTTGCTCTTTTGCCCAACTAATCATATTATTAACAACTAAGAAATATGGTGAAAAGTTTTTTGACTTAATAACACTAAGTTCTAAATCTAATCTATCTAAATATTCTTTATTTTCAGAGAATCCCTTTAGATTTATTCCTCTATAAGCAAGTGCCATAAGTTCTTGATCTGGATCTTCAACATTTATTGGAAGAAGTTCGAGCCCACTATGAATTGTATATTCTTCAACCTTGTTTGCAATCTCAACAGTATTTTCATAGATATCTTCACGCTTGATTCCCTGATTTTGCATGGCAGTTTTAATTTCTTCATAAGACAATAGGTGAATATCAAATGTTCTAAAACTCATCATTCTATCTTCCCCATATAAATAGTCAAGTCTTTTCATTGGGTCTTCAATCTTTGAAGCCTTTTCAAAAGTTGTATCTTTCTTAACCTTTGCATGGGTATTAAGAAGTAGCATCATTTCCTGGATTACTTTTTGACTCTTGTCAGAGTGGTGGCAATCAGGTGTTACTACTGGCTTGACATCGTAGGTGTCAGCCATTTCTAATAATTCTTTATTTAGTTCCGCAGGATTATGTGGCATAAGCTCAACATAAAAGTCATCCCCAAAGTTTTCTTTGAACCAAGTCATTAGTTTTTTTGCAGCAGCATATTCTTTATGCTCAATTGCTTTAGCAAGAAGCCCACTCATACAGGCTGACAATACTATAATTCCCTCTTTATATTTTTCTAAAATTTCAAAGTCAATTCTTGGCTTTCTGTAATATCCTTCAGTCCAAGCTAACTCATTTAACTTATTTAAATTTTCCAAACCTTTATCATTTTTTGCAAGAAGAACTATGTGGTTATAAACCATGTCTAATGGATCAGTTCTTTCAGATTTATCTCTTGTGTCAAATCTATCTGCTGTGATATAGCCTTCAATGCCCAATATAGGCTTTATTCCATTTGCTTTTGCAGCCCTATACATTGGTCTATGGCCCGACAGAACGCCGTGGTCTGTTACTGCAATAGCAGATAGTCCAATCTCAGAAGCACGTTTTGCATATTCTTCTGGTGTCGCAACTCCATCCATTAGGGAGTAGTGAGTGTGTACATGAAGTGGAACGTAAGTCATTTTAACCTTTCAATTAAAAGAGTGGGGGAGTATTTCTCCCCCACTGCAATTACCAATCTACAGAAGTTGACACAGACGGATTGTCAAAACCAAGAAAGAACGATTCTTGTTCAGCATAAGGAATTTCTCTTACAACTGATTCAAGATTTGGAATCTCGTATTTTGACCAATCAAACTTTTCTGTGTCTTGCTTACCACCGATTAGAATATAGGTTGTCTCTGTTCCCTTGCCATTTCGCTTTAGCTTCCATGTCATATTTGAAAGAGCCTGTGAGTCTTGAACATATTCACGAATTGTGTCAAATGTTGCAGACTTTGCTACGCCCATGCTCCATACTGCAATATACGGATCATTTACTCCGTCATCAGCCAGAACGTTAATATAGAAGCGTAGACGGGATCTCCATCCAGCTTTCATATCTTTTCTATGCATTTCACAACCAAAGCAGCGGCCTTCGCTCTCGGCAGAACATGCTGCCTTGCGCTTATAGTCCTTTGGATTTGAGTGTTCTGAAACTACAATGGCAAGACCATTGTTTTCATCATAGCTTGGTGAGTCTGCATCAAGTTCGTTTACAAAACGAATTGACATACTTTGACTATCTTCTAACTTAAGCCACGTCATGCGTGGACCACTATTTTCGTACTTTGGCCTATCGAGCATTGCTTCGATATTTTTTAGCCCTTTTACAATTGCCATATTATTTCTCCCAATGTTTCGTCCTGTATGTGGACAGTTATTACTATTATACCATTATGACTAATAGATGTCAAACTACTGTAAGACATTTGCTATCAAGTTATCAAATTGAGATGTAAACTTTTTTAAATCATCTTCTGATAACTCTGATACGTCTTTTACTGATTCTGGAAGTTTTGCGTTTATTGCACTTGTTCCAAGAATGTTACATAGCTTTTTAGCCATCTCTATTCCCGCAGTATCGTTGTCTCCTAAAACTATTACATTGTTAAAATACTGTTTTAAGAGTTCCCTCTGTTTTCCCGACACAGAAGCTCCCAAAGTGGCTACAGCGTGTGCTCCTGCCTGTTCTAAGCGTATTGCATCGAATGCTGACTCAACAACAAATACCTTGTCAAACCTCTTTGCTCTAAATAGATTAAACATTGTTTTTGCTTTTGGTAGTCCAGGAGTATTCTTGAATTTCTTACCCTCTACAGACCTTCCAACAAATCCTAAACATATTCCATCTGGAGAATGAACTGGTATTGTAACCATATCTTGATTTTCAGAATATCCAAGTAGATATTTTTGAACACTATCTTTTGTTATTCCCCGACCTAAATAATATTCTGCAGCCCTTCTTGAGGCAAGTGCCATCTGGTTTAGTCTCTGGATAACATCATTATCAAACTCTATAAATTCTGGCTTGGTATCAAGTTTTGATTCAAGACTTTCAAGAAAGTTTACATTCTCTGATTTAGAATCAACCATTCTTGCAGATTCAAAATATGATCTCTTGGTTACATACATAATAACTTCAATTAGTGAATGAGATTCTTGACATCCAAAGCAGTAGAATAATCCGCTTTCTTTTGATATTTCTGCAGCAGGAGATCTATAATTATTATGATAGGGACAAAAAATTATAAAGTCACTTTCTACTTCATAGACTACATCAATACCTGCGGTTAGCAGACTTCTTTTGATTTGATCTTCTGAGTAGAAGTAGCCATGACTGGCTTGTTTTTGTTTATTCCCACTATACATTCTGCCGTTCTCTTTCCTACATATATACCGTATATCGATATTTCAAAATCGAATGTCTTACCATTATAGCTTATTGTAAAGTCTGTGTCAATATCATATCTTGGGACATATCCATCAGATCTCATTCCCATAACAATCATAGAGTAGTACTGCTCTTTAAGTCTAACGATGTGAGAATCATCATAAATTTCACCATCAAGGCTAAATCTTTTTATTGACTTATGAGCGTACATACTTTAATTATATCAAAGTAATTAACTTGTTTTTACAAGTCCTTGTAAATAAATCTACCGCTATCGAAATCAATATCAATCATAAACTCTCCACAGAATCCATGTCGGTTCTTTCTAAATACACATTCAAGAATTGTACTGCCACCAGCACGTCCCAGGGCTAAGACCCAGTCAGCATCGTACGCTAACTGCTTAGACCAAGCGACCTGTCCAAGTGACGGAACGCTCTCCATATCTGTTGCATCACTTGGTGTTGCTGAGGCAATAGCTATGATTGGAACTTCTGATGAAACGGCTAACACTTTTAACTCTCTGGAGATATTCTTAATCTTTACAACTTCATTATCAGTTTGACTATTTGGTTGCATGAGTTGAATGTAATCAACAAAAACAACATCTGGAGAATATTGATCAATCTTTCCTCTAATTATAGAGGGAGAAACTTCTCCAAGACCATCGCTAGAAACTATATAAAACGGAGGCTTGTCTTTTAAGTGCTGATTAGCCCACACCTCGAATCCTTCAACATCAATTAATCCAGAACTCAATCTTCTATGAGAGAACATTCCATCTCCCATAATTGTATAAACACGATTACGAACTTCTTTTTCTGTCATTTCAAGAGAAATAACTAGCGGAACTTTTCCTGACTTCCACGCTTGAACGGCCATAAAAATAGCGAGCCAAGACTTACCAATAGCTGGATAGGCAAGTAGAATACCAAACTGGCCAGCAGTAATCCCAGCAGGAAGATAATTATCGAAACCTGCAAGATTAGTTTTAATACCATGAATACCTTGTTCATTTAACTCCTTAATTAAAGTAAAGTGTGCAGAGGCATCTTCAATGTCTGTTGCATCAATATCTCTTACATTTGCACTAAGTCTTTTCAAATCTGAAGTCTTTGATATAACAGTATTCAAAGCTTCAATTGGTTGATGATTATTTAATTGTTTAGCACCTTCCATCAAAATATTCTTAAGATTATCTTCTAAATATTTAGTTCTAAGCTCTTCAAGATGATGCTTTGTAGTTCCAACTTCACCCTCTGGTGAAAAATCTCTAAACTTTTCTACCAATAACGATTGTGTTGGAACTGTTGAATTTTGCTCATAATAATTTTTAACAAAGTCCCAAACATCTTTATGTGTTCTAAATAGCGCATCAGGATTTGCTTGAAATAAAACATGTATCTGCTTATCTTTTAAAACAGCAGAAATTACCCTTGCTTCTAAATCTAACACTATTTATCCAACCATTCTTTTGCCTGTGACCTTAGGAGCTCTCTTGTTCTATCATCATTTTCTTTAATTGTTTTTGCATCATACACCTTGTCAGCATTATTTGTAAACCACTTCCAATTTGGATGTGCAGAAACCCTAACGTAATACTCGAGTAAATCGTAGCACTTCTCCATGCCATAAGATTCGATTAGTGAGTCTGAAGCCCACTGCTGAATATGAAGATTTATATTCTCGTCATCTAAGTTTCTTTTTTTTATCAAACTCTTATATCTGGATATTAGTGCAAAACGATATTTCTTATCGGCCACTAGTCTTCTAGTTCTTTTTTGGCTTCTTCTACTTTCTGAATAACTTTATTTTCTACAAATTCATAAACTCTATCAAGAGCTTGATCTGTATTTTCTCCACTACGAACAAAATCTGTAATTCCTATATCAATCCTAAGACTTTGGAAATTTCCTAAATTAAGTGTGTAACCGAGCGTTACTGAAACATTTGTTGTTTCTGACATTTTGGTCTCCTACCATGTCTGTTCTTGCCAAGTGGGGATGAAACGTCCATCCGATGTCCTTGTATATAGCATTATAGCATCTCCTATCCGAGAACGCAAGTCCTGTTCTGTTAATACTTTGTATGAGGTAATTTTTCCATCAATTCTTGGCTTTCCCATATGAATTGTTGTCATGATTTCCCTAATTTCAAATAGATGATCTTCAGAATAATAAGCATTTATCTGGAATCCTCTTTTTCCACCAAGACTATCCCCTATTGATTCAGGAAATACGCCCCTGGCGACCCATCTTTGAAATTGAACTCTTGACCTATTTAAGATTTTTGCTGTATTGGCTACGGTATAGCACCTTCTTCTATGCTTTTTAAAATCGGAATACAACATAGTTTGACTTTTACCTTGAATAATATTATAAAAACTAACAATATTGCTGGCTTTATTAATGTGAATAACTCTTACAAGGTCTTTATTTAAAAAGAATAACTTTTTACAAGGGACTATCTTGTCCTGCGGTTGTGACATTTTACCTGCCTAAGAACTAATTTTTTCGCCAATGGCTATAATTGAAACTTCAGCGTCAACTGACCCACTTGTTGAAGAAGAATAAACGTTTACGCTACAAGAGCCTTGAGTAATATTGCTTAAAACACAATATAGGTTTGTAACACCAGAAACAGAGGTTACTGATGAAATTACTATTGGAGTAGTTTTAAAAATTCCATCGTAGTTAAATGATCCTGCCAGGTTTGAAGTTGTAGAAAGATTTGCATTTGCAAGCTTTATAGTTTCAGCATGAAATACTAAATTTGATGTTAAAACTTGTGAAGCAGTTGCACGACCTACATATTTAATCTTTGACAGACTATTTCCTATCAAACTTGAAACACGATTAATTTCTTGCACCATTCTAAAAAGATAAGATATATCTAAAGGTTGACCCCTATCGGGCGTTTCTAATTGTGGCATTTGTTCTCCTACCTAATTATATCAGATTAGTGACATTGTTCCAGTATCTAATATTTTAAATAAACTGTAGGCAGCCCCAGGAACTGCTTCAGGTATTGGGTCTGGTAAAACGAAGTCGACTGGGGCTCCTAAAAATTCATCAAGTCTATTTTGAAAATCAATTTCTTCTTCATACGGCTCATGATGTGGAATATTTTTTATAGGAGAAAGTACAACAACTCTTAAAGAGGTTTCTCCATCCTTTTTCATAATACTAATTGCGTCTATAGCTACTCTATCATGATAATAAAAATCTTCTCCGCTCCACTTGGCAAAAACATCTGCATAGTGTACCTCTTGACTATGACCATGATCAAGTGCTGCCGAAGCAAGAGAGTCAGCATAGTTATAAACTTCTGGAGTATCCCATGCAAGATTTATAAAGGCCTCTGTTCCCGAAACTGGTGAAACTGTATACACTGATGGTAATGGTCGAAATTGACCAATACTTTTTATTTCATATAATTGTGACCATGCTGACCACTGGTTTTTATCAACAGATATAATTCTAAATTGAAAAAAATGATCCCCATTAGAATCTGGTGGAGGTAAATTATCCAAGGGAATTCTTATTTCTGCCATTATAAAATTCCTAATCCAAGTCTGTACTCAACATAGCTTGTTGAATTCTCTTTCTTCAAAATTGGATTACTATCTAATGTTTTCATATATTCTGCGGCTACCAAAGAATATAGTGGATTATAACTCGAAACATTCTCAAACCTCAATCCATCATAAATAACAAAATGCTCTGCAGTATTTTCATTTAAATCATCATGAAGACAGGTGTATATTCTTATAGCATTTATTGCACTCCATGAGAAATTTTCATTGGTAGTGAAGTCAGAAATTCTTTTTGTGACCACTTGATACCTCATGTCGTCTATATCTGTGTCCTGTATAGCAATGTTTAAATAAGCTTTAGGTGGAGAGTCGCTAACATTATTTAGAAACTCTATCCTAATCTTTACATGGTCTGGTGCTTGCGCTTCGACTCCCTCCCTTGCCTTACTAACTATTGAGAATGCTAACTTGATCTCGTCTGTTGGTAGATTTTTTCCCAAGTTTAAATTTATAGAATTATTTTCAGCGTAATAGGACGCACTGCTTGAAGTGTCAATCAAAGAACTACTTGCAGAAACTCCCGAAACTATTGACGTGCTTCCAGAAACCATCATTCCTCTGCTCAAATATCTTGGCTGCTCGCCTCTTAACACTCTTTCTGAATATTGAAAAATTGGAGAATTGTTATTTATGAAAAGAATATCGAAGAAGTTGCTTTGACTGACATCAATATTGCCAACAATAACTTGATCAATTGGAATTGGACCTATATATAAAACAGTTGAAGAGTCGTTCTCGTTGTTAGAATATGCCCAAGGCTCTGTATTGCTAAAGGTTGAAATTACTTTACTGTCAAAAGTTCCCGCTATCTCATTCTTATTCGCTGGAAATAGTCCAATTTCAGTAATTTGATACCTTTGTTCAAGGGGAAGTTCTGCCTTGAAAACAATTTTTTCTTGACCGTCTTCTTTCAAAAGACCCTTTGATAAAATTGGGACCCTTGCTACTTCAAAATTTAGAGATTTTGCATCGTCTGTAAACGTGGCTGAAGAAGACGTTGGATAGGCTCTTCCACCAACCCCAACTGCAATATGGCTTGCAAATTCTGGAGCCTGGTTTAAAAGGTATTTTGCTATAATATTTTTTCCATTAGTTGTAATCATGATTCCACCTTATACATTGTACCAGTTTTGTCTATCAATATTTCTACCTGTTGACTCTGTTCTAAATTAATAAGCTCTAAAACAAGGTCTCCGTTGGTATCAATATAGTAATATCCCTTTTCTCGAGTAACTAATACATCATTCTCGTCAAGATATTGATATGTTGAATTTAAGCCTTCTAAAATAATATAGTCTTCCTGCGGAATTTTGTCTTGAATTTTAACAGGGAAAATGCTGGATAAAGTATTAAACTTATCCATTGTAGTAAGTTGCTTTGTAATGTCATACCTTTTTCTTATGTCAGAAAGGTTTGATACTATCGAATACTTTTGATCAATACCCTCAATTGTGTCATGCCTTTCAATTATTGAAAGCTCTACAGCAGAAAGATTTTCAAAAAGTAACTCTGCAATCTGCTGTGCATCATACTGTGGGACTAATGAAGAAATGTCTGTAATGTTTCTTGTTGGTGTTTTTACTATAACCACTTCAGGAGTTGTTGCCGCTACTGGCATTGGAATTGGATCCATCGCTGGGTTTACAGTTTCGTATGGTCCTGAAACCTCCTTAGGATTTCCTCCACCACCTTTGTCTATGTCAGTCGTTGGTTTAGATGTCGGTGCAGCCATAGCATCTGGCTTACGGGCAGGTGGTGCGTCATGAGCATCTCTAACTGGTTTTTTTATTTGTGCAGCTTTAGCATCCCTGGCTCTTTGTTCTGCTGAGTCTGTTAATGAAGGAGTTTTAGCTTTTGCCACTCTTTCCCTTTCTTGAGCAGAATCGCTTAATACAACTGGTTTAGGGGTAGCAGCACCGACACCTGATCTTTTTGCTTGCATACTAAACCTCCATTAACCTTAATTGACTTTTTACATTTGAAGAAGATCTTCCATATGTGGCAGATATTACAACAAATTTCTTATTCTCATCTACCATTTTAACACCTTCTGGTAAATCAAAATTAATTTTTACCAAATCTCCAAGTTGGATATGTTGTGTTCCAAATGTGTCAACTTCAAATACTTTTCTTGGTCTAATAGTTTTATCTAAAATCCATTTCATGATATCTTTTGCAGAATCTTCATTTTGGATATATATAGAATTTATAGAGAAAGATTTGTTTCCATGAATTGCCCTGCTATTTTTTACACTATTATAAACTTTTTCAGACCTTCCTGGAGATGTGATTAAACTATTGCTAATTACTGGATCTGAAAAGTTTGACAACTCTTTAAAATAATCATCAACTGTTAGAACATTTGAGATATTTTGCGTGAAGGTTATTCCTTGAATCATGATTCTATTAGTTGAACTTTCACTCAGGTCTATTGCTTTATCCGTTGTATTAAAGATTAAGAACTCAGCTCCATACGACCCTGGCAAGAATCCTGATATTGCGTAAGACTTTTCGCTACTAAATGGTGGAACAATTTTTGCAATTATTGCTGGGTAGGCTTGATCATATTTAATATTAAAGTATGCACACTCTCTCATAATAGTTCCAAATTCTTCAAAGTAATATTCAATTCTTGGAGAAGTTTCTGTAGAAATGCTGGACATATATGTTGATTGAACTATTGATGGAAGAGAATATTTTCTCAAGGATTCCGAAATAGATAGATCTATGCCAGTTCCTGCAGTTAAAGACTGAGTATTTGCTGCCTTGTTTTTTAAAGCATATATATTTTCAAACATACATTTTGACGATGCTCTTGTAAATAGGCAAACTTTTAAACCTCCTGCTGGCATATTCAAGGGCTTGTCATCGGTGACAGTTCCAATTAACTTATTATTTAAATATAAGAAAAAGTTTATCTTTTTATCTAATATTTCTGCCTCTATGGCAAGATCGTATACTGGAATTTCTTGAGACACAAGTCTATCTGATCCAGCAAATTTCCCTTCGTCAACAAGAATTCTTGCAAGAGATCCCCAAAGTTTTTTTGGAACAGCCATATTTATCTTTTCAGCAGGTTGAACAGAGTATGGAGTTTTTTCAACTTTATAAAAAATAATATTTTCAAGAACTTGTACAGATCCTAACAAATTAACTGAGGCACTACTATAATAAGATAATATATCAGATGAGAGTGCTGCAATTTCCAAATAATATCCAGAATTTGTATCAGGATCTACCATATACCCTATCCCACCAGATCCTCCAGAAAGCTCTGTAAGGTTTGCATTTGAATTAGCAACATCTATATTAAGTCCTTTAAAATAGGTTGTTGAATTTAGTGCACTTTGAGTACTATCGTCTTTCTTTGTCCCGATTATTCTCAATCTTGTGCCAACATGCTTGTAATCGCTATCCAAATCTTTATAGACATAGTTTAATAGGTCTATGGAGTCTGATCCAGATAGTGGGGTTCCTACCATCTGCTTTACTGGAGTTGGCCCTGAAAGTACTAGTGCTGATAGTTGAATTCCGCCAACATCCGTATCCTTTACAGTAGAAAAATTATATTCAGACCTTGCAGACTGCTTCATCCAATTTACAATTTTACTGCTTACCAAAGTCTGATTTTTAGAAACTAGGTCGTCTCCAAGTGGGTACGCTGAAGCAGAGACAGATGCAGAAATAGATGCATATTCTATAAGCTCTGTTGAAGTTGTGCTAAAAAGTTTGCTAGAGTCCATTCTAAAAGATCGTTTTATTTCAGGAGTTTTCCAATAGTCGTCCAGACCATGAGGATGAGTAGCTATGCTCGTTCCAAACTGCCCCCTACCGTGAGACTTTACTTCACCATTTTTATACCTAACATTTTCTTCCAGATTATCAAAATTAGATCCAGATGCGTTTTCATAATACGGCTCTGTATAAATTCTTAATTTTCCAGTCATAGTCATTTTTCCATTAAATACAAGTTGAGAAAAATATTTCTGATACTCACTATTATCTGTTATCCAGACAATATTATTTGTTGCAGATGCAGTTTTAACATCTACAACATATTCATGAGCATCATATCTTATGATTTCTCCATTGGAAAATAGATACCCTTGGAATCTTGGAAGCCAAAATGCACTATCTCCAACATCGATTACATTATTTTTAATCTGATAGTTTTCTACATATGGTGCAAGATTGTTAAGATTTGTTGCTAAAGGAACTGCTCCAAGTGCATATCCGACATTTGCAGCTGGTTGATTTATAGTTCTTGACTCTGCCTGTTGTCCGAGCTCCCATAAAATAGAACTTTTATAGCCATAAGTTCTTTCACTTAAATCTAAACTTGCCTGTTCTAATCTGGACACTTCTCTTTGGATATACCTTGTAGTGTAATTAATTTGACCATCATTGATAATTTTAGTTTCAAATCCCGAAATTCCTTCAATATTTGGAACAAATCCATCAGTCTTTTGGCCATATAGCGTTGTCAATCTTTCAGTAATTGAAGAGTTATCATCTCTTACTGAAATATTTGGCATTAGATATTCTTTTGGCATGATTACGAAGTTGTTATATTCATCAAAGAACATGGCTGTTTGAGTTGCTTGTGCGAGTCTTTGCAAAACTTCTGCAACTGAAACGTCTGGCTCAACAAAGAAAAATGGAACTACTGGATCATTTGCAGTATTAATATTTTTAAATATATAATTACTAAACCCAATACCGTCTAATAGTAATGCAGTTGCCATTGTTAATGTGCAGTTCTGTAAAAATATTGGAGTTGCATTGTTTGATTCTAAAAGGAAGAAGGCATCTCTTAAATTTAATGAAACATCTTGTATGCCACTAGTCGCTACTGCTGCATTTTCTGAATAAAAAGTTTTTAATGGAACGAACTTGTCATATCCATTTACATCTAAAATTGATTCATAGAATTCAATTTTGACCTGTGGCTTTAAATTATTTGCAATAATACTTCCAGTCTTAGTAGAACTATTAAAAGTATTAAGCTCTGTAAAGGCTCCGTCATGATTAGAAAGATTTATTGATCCAGTAGACGCTACAAGTCCACCAACAGGTAAGCCATAGTCTGTGGCAGAAATATTCTTATTTATTTCATAATCTAACGTGTAGTCTGTTAAATCAGTCTTCAATCTAGGAGATATTTCAATTAAATCAAATGGTGTATTCGGGGCATACATTGTTTCAACAACAACTCTAATTCCCTTTATAAAAATAAAGTCTCTATAAGTGTTTGTTCCTTCAACAACAAAATAATCAGGATCTACTATTTTTTTAATTAGACCAATTCTTTTTGTATCATCATCTTCTAATAAAGAAAACCCATAATCTGCAATAGAAGTTACCCAGTCTGACTTTCCTGAACTCCAGATATACAAGGTTCCAGGATTAGACGTGGAGCTTCCAACGACATAGGCATGTCCATCTTTAACTCCATTAGCATTATAGGTGCTGGTATCTGGTAGTTGTTCTACTGTGTCCAAATATTGAAATAGATGAAAATTTGTTCTATATTCTTCTGGTATTTTAATTCCATAATAGATTTCTACATGCCCATTCCAAAGCACTACTCTGGAACCATCTTTTCTTCTTGACGTTTCATTAAAAGATATTGCATCATTCCAGTTATTGCTGGAGTCTAAATATTGAATCTTCCATCTTTTTGGTACTGAAGATTTCTTTATATCTTGTAGGGGCTCGTCATACAATATATTCCCAGTTCTAACTCTTTCAGATACCAGGATCTCTCCATTTACACCAACTGCTGATGGATCTGCTAAATTAGTCTGCATCTTTATAACTATTCTATTAGTTGCCACTTCATTTTTATAAACAACAAATGGAACACAATCGTTTATCTTGTAAGAAGGATCTGCAGTTGTAAAAAGTGTTGCCACCTTGCTTGAAATTCCAAATTCTTCACCATTTTCTTTTCTATAAGAATTCCAATATTTAAATTTGTCAAATCTTGAAGAGAAGTAATATCTTGGTCTTGCTCCAGATCTAATACTATCTACAAACTTTTTATTCTCAATAGCAGGTTCATCAAAGAATAGCATCTTATTAATACCAGACCTCGGTCTAAATGGTTTAATGCAATCTTTTAAAGAATAATATAACTCTCTACTTGTTTCTTTTGTAATAAAAGTTAGTGGCTCATCTTCATCCTCTGTTCTATACTGAGAAATTATATTAGAATCCATTGCATCTGTATAAACATTTGCATTATCTTGGGAGTCATATTCTGGATAGAGTGTTCTGTATACCACGCTGGAGCTTTCTGGCCTCCATCTATAATTACCACAATTATCAAGATTAAGAAGGTCATTTTGATTCCATTCAACAATTACTAATGAATCGATATCAATACTATTATTTGTTTCAAGATAATTTATTAAATCATTGTCTGAGAACATTAGACTTCCTCGAGAGCAATAGAAATATCCCAAAGGTCGTGGTTAGTCCCACCTCTTTTAACTATGTTGTAGCTAAAATTTGAAAAGAACACTTCTAAAATGTCTGAATACTTATCTAAGTTTTGATATATTTCATCAGCAAAGGTTTGTGGCTTATCGTATGATAAAAATACATAGAATGATCCAGGATTTGCAGTGTACCACTCCAGCAACTCTGCTCCACCAGCCCCACCGTCTGCTGTATATTCGGACAGTCCAGTAACTGTGGCAACTCCGTTGTCACCAAATTCTGGATCTCCATCATAAGACCTGGAGGGTAATAAATTATATGCAAAAGATACATCTATCTTGTCTGCAATATGATAAGAACGCATATGACCATTGACCATTCTCTTTCTATTCTCAAGTCTATTGGCACTAAAAGAAATATCGCTTCTATTGTGGTCAGAAAGGATTATGAAGTCTTCTCTTTCTATTCCCGAAATTTGTGGAACACCATTTAAAATTCCACCAGAATTGTTGGAAAAAATCATTGCTTGTGGTCTTATCCACTTTTTTCTGCTATTTAAATATGCACTACTGACCATTAGTAATTATAACTCCTTAAATTTCCTCTTGTTTGATTTGAAAGCTTTGCCATAACAACGTTTGCAATTTCATCTGGAGAAGCATTTGTTCCAGACACATTTACATTTACGCTATATGTATTATTATACATTGGTGAGGACGTGGCAACGACACTTGAATTATTGACTGGTATACTTGAAGATCCTCGTTCTGGAATAGAATATCTTGGAGAACCCATTCCATCCAGGAAGTTGTTAGTTGGAACCTTTGATCCTGAACCAATTCCAGGGAAGGCCTGATTATTTAGTGCTTC
>Ga0209284_10000654_pt1 | contig 56325 bp, 30 predicted proteins | sample FRY03_FD_187211 | JGI IMG/M metagenome (GOLD analysis project Ga0209284, IMG submission 187211) | Freshwater microbial communities from Lake Fryxell liftoff mats and glacier meltwater in Antarctica - FRY-03 (SPAdes) (version 2) | ecosystem: Environmental > Aquatic > Freshwater > Ice > Glacier...
CGCTGGACACGCCGACTCCTCGCCAGCCTCACCCGCCTCGCCACGGGGGTGCGACTCCTCCCCTCGACTCCCCACGGGGCGGGACCGGCGATCTATTTTGCCAATCACGCCAGTCACATGGATTTTGTTGTGGTCTGGGCGGCCCTGCCCGACGAGGTGCGCGAACTCACCTCCCCGGCGGCGGGCGAGGACTACTGGGGAGAGACGTCCCTACGCCGTCGCATCGCCTGCGATCTCTTCCAGGCCATCCTCATCCCCCGCCAGGCGGTGACCCGGCACAATCATCCGGTGGATCGTCTCGGCGAGGCGCTCGAGGCGGGCCGCTCCGTCATCATTTTCCCCGAAGGCACTCGTAGTGCGGGAGGAGAGACGACCGAGTTCAAGTCGGGGCTCTATCATCTCGCGAAGCGCTATCCGGAGATCCCGCTCGTCCCGGTGCAACTCGAGAACCTTAGCCGCATCCTGCCAAAGGGATCGCTCCTCCTCGTTCCGCTGATTGCCCAGGCACGATTCGGCGAGCCCATGCGTCTTCTTGGAGGAGAATCAAAACCCGACTTTCTCACCCGCGCCCGCGCCGCCCTGCTCGACGCGGGCTCTCCCGAATAACGATCCGAATGGACCCGCACACCAGACTCCTCCTCAGCATCGTTGGCGGCATCCTTGTGGTCGCCTCGCTCATCGGCGCGATCCTTTCCCGACGCTGTCACGACGCAGCCGCCGCGCAGACGATCGCCAATCTCAACGCGCGGATCCGTTCCTGGTGGTTCATGGCGGCTATTTTCAGCGCGACGATCCTGCTGGGTCCGATCTTTACGACAGTGCTCTTCGCGATGCTCTCGTTCCTCGCGATGCGGGAGTTCATCACCCTCAACCGCACCGAACGGGCCGATCACGAGATTCTCTTCTGGGCCTTTTTTGTGATCCTGCCATTACATTATCTTCTGGTGGGGCTTCACTGGTACGGGCTCTTCGCGATCTTCATTCCCGTCTATGCCTTTATCTTCATCCCCTTTCGCCGGGTCCTCACCGGTGAGACAAAAGATTTCCTCATGAGCACGGCGAGGATCCAGTGGGCGCTCCTCATCTGCGTCTACGCGGTCAGCCACATGCCTATGCTCCTCGCCCTCCCCATCGCCGGGTATGAGGGAAAAAATGCGAACCTTCTCTTCTTCTTTGTCCTCACCGTACAACTCAGCGACGTACTCCAGTACGCCTGGGGCAAGACTTGTGGCAGACACCCTGTCGCCCCGCGGGTGAGCCCTCACAAGACCTGGGAGGGAACCGTCGGCGGCATCGGCTCAACCGTGCTCGTGAGCACCTGCCTGTGGTGGGCCACCCCCTTCAATCCCTGGCAGGCGGCGGCGATGGCGCTGCTGATCTGCCTCGCCGGATTCTTCGGCGGCCTCGTCCTCTCGGCGATCAAACGCGACCTCGGAGCGAAGGACTGGGGCGGCGCCATCGCCGGCCATGGCGGATTCCTTGATCGGATCGATTCGCTCTGCTTCGCGGCCCCGCTTTTCTTCCACGTCACCGCGTTCTGTTTCGGAACCGGCACGGACCCGCAACCGCCCGCCTCGCTGCTGGAGTGGATGGGGAAATGAGGGGAGTCGCATCTTTCCCTGAATTCCCGTTTTCCAAATGCCCATTGGAGGCAATACTGACGAGGTCTTCCCCGAACCATCCGTGAACATCAACCTCAAGCGCAAGAAGTTCTACCCTGTGAGCAGGGGGCTAAACAAGTATCTTACCCACTACCAGCGCTCGCTCGAGATCCCGCCGCTCTACGAGGAGCTGCATCGATTTTCGCAGCTCTATCCGCTCTTCGACCGCGATGGAGTCGATACGCTCTGGAAGACAGCTTTTTACGATCCGGCGATCCGGGCGGAACTGGGCGCGAAGCTCATCCAGATCTATTCGCTGCTGAAGACAAATGACTTCCGCTCGAGGGAGCACCTCCTCCTCGACCGCGTTGATTTCTGCGACTTCGGCAACTCGCGGCCTTTCCGTATCCGGATCGTGAACCAGTTCAACGACAACTACGACCACTTCTATGTGAAGATCGCCGATTCCTCGCGGATCTACGGGCTCGAGCTGGAGCACGTCCTCTCGCCGAACCGGATCAACTATCTCGTCAACGGGAACACTCTCATCGAGGAGCACATCGCCGGGGTGCCGGGCGATACTTTCATCCGTGAATATTTCGACCGTCCGGAGACGAATCCGGTGCGGGTCGCAAAAGAGTTCGTGAAGTTCAACGAGCGCAGCTTCGTGCGGCTCCTCGGGGACATGCGGAGCTACAACTACGTCGTCGATATCACCCCCGACTTCGAGGATGCCCAATATCGGGTACGGGCGATCGACTTCGACCAGCAGAGCTACGAGGGGAATAAGGAGATGTATCTCCCGCAAACCTTCCTCGAGAATGCCATGGTCGTCGAGCTGTGCACGACCCGCCTCAATTACCAGACGATGCGACAGTATCAGGACGAGGAACGAACCCTCATCGCGCGCCGCTGCCAGATCGCGCACATCCGCCTCGACGAACTCTGGAAAGCCATGTGCCCGGATGAAATCTCTCCCGAGGAGCACGTCATCATTCTCCGCGACGGGCTCAATGGCTATCACGAGACATCGGCCTTTTCCGGGTGCGAGACGATGGGGCAACTCGTGCGCATGAATCTCGACGTATCTCTCGCCAAAACGAATACCTGATGTCCCACCACGCCCAGTTTCTCAAAGCATTCTTCCGGAACTCGGGCCAGATCGGCGCGATCGCTCCGAGCTCGGAAATTCTCGCCGGTCTCATGACCGACTGGCTCGACTGGGACTCGCTCGGCTGTGTCGTCGAGTATGGACCCGGCACCGGTGTCTTCACCGAAGCTGTCGCAAAACGCCTCCGCGGGGAGACCCGCTTTTTCGCAATCGAGCGCGACCCGGAATTGGCCGCGATCTGCCGCAGCCGCTGCCCCGGGGTCGAAGTGCTGGAGGACTGCGTCAGCCGGGTCCCCGAGCTCTGTCGCGAACGCGGCATCGGGCAGGTAGATGCGATCATCTGCGGTCTGCCGTGGGCGGCTTTTTCCCCCGAAATGCAGGACCGTTTCCTGGAGGCAATGTTCGAGGTGCTGCCCCCGGGAGGCAAATTTGCGACTTTCGCCTACTGGCAGGGACTCGCCCTCCCGGCCGGGCAGAGGTTTCGAAAATTCCTCAAGTCAAATTTCTCCACGGTGACCCATAGCCCGACAGCCTGGCGGAACCTGCCGCCGGCCTTCGTCTACCAGTGCGAGCGCTGAGCGCCTCGCTCAGGAAGCCGCCGCCACCACCGCCTTCATCTTCTCGAGCCCGACTTTGGCACACTCGAGCGCCGGCATGGCCCAGTAGGTGGGATTGAACAACTCGAGCGAGAGCACCGGATAGGCCCCCACCGCTTCGAAGTTTTTCAAAATCTGCGTGAGTGGCGCGATGCCGTCGCCGGGATAGACTCGGTCGGCGTCCTTGATCGTCGCCACCGGGGGATCGGCCGGGTAGTCGTTCATGTGATAGGTCTGCACCGCCTGCGGTCCCATCAGGAGGATGGATTCGAAGGCGGATCCACCTTTGTAAGTGTGATAGACATCACCGAGGAAGCAGGCCTTCGCATGACCCGAACGGATCGCTACGTAGAGCGCCTTTTCGACCGTGCCGATCGTGGCGTTACCTCCCCACATCTCCACCTGGGGGACGACGCCCATGGTATCCCCGAGCTCGAGGAGGGCACGGTAGCGCTCCGCCGCATCGTCGAGGGAGACCACTTCGCCATTCGCTACCCCGGCCGGCGGCGCGGCGATGCGGATACCGCCGAGACGGGCGATCATGTCCATGTCGCGCTTCGCCTCCTCGAGGCCGGCAGCGCGCTCGGTCGGGTCGTTCACGATCCATTTGGCAAAGCCGATCGCGCTCTCGACAGTGAGGCCGTGGTCGTCGATTCGCTTCTTCAGATCATCGAGCGATCCGCCCGCAGTGACATATTCGTTCAACTTGCGGAACCACGGCTCGATGCACTCGTAGCCAGCCTTGCCCGCGATCTCGATCTCTGCGGCGGCGTCGAGTCCCTGACCGCGGATCGTCGACATGTTGAGCCCGAGGCGGAAGCGTTTCGGTTTTTCTTCCGCGGACGATGATGAGGGACTGGTCACGATCCCGGCGGCAATGGCCCCCAGGGCAACTCCGGAACCGGCCAAAAAGGAGCGTCGATCAGGACTGACGGAAGAATAAAGTTCGGACATGCACGATTTCTGCCATCTTCCCGGTCAGGAATCAACCCCCTTCCCATCACATCAATCCGTTTCCGGAAAATGAACCGATTGTTTTTCAACGCAAAAAGGGTAGGAAAAACGGCAATTCGCTAATTTTCGGCGGCTATTCCGCGTAACAAGTGCAAGATCGTTGAATTTCCTTCGTCTTACTTAGTGAACCCTTGCCAGACATGACCCCAAAATCATTTTACCCCGCCCTCGCGTCCCTCGCACTTACTCTCCTCGCCCTCCCCTCGGTCTTTGCGGACGAGCCTTCGGTGACGAAGCTGCTCCCGGTGGTGCTGCACGATGCGGATGGCAAAGAAATCGACGCCGCCAGCCTCAAGGGCAAACACGTCGGTCTGTATTTCTCCGCCCACTGGTGCCCGCCCTGCCGCGCCTTCACGCCCAGTCTCGTTGCCTTTCGCGACGATAATGCCGATAAGAATTTCGAAATCGTGTTCGTCAGCCTCGACAAGTCTCAAGGAGACAAAAAGAAGTACATCGAACAGATGGAGATGAAATGGCTCTCCATCCCCGGCGCCAGCTCGAAGGCCGCCGACTCCCTCGCCCAGCAATTTGAAATCAGCGGCATCCCCGCTCTCATCATTCTCGCCCCCGACGGCTCCGTCGTCACAGCCCAAGGTCGCGAAGACGTCATGATGTCTTCCGAGACCGCCCTCTCCAAATGGAAAGAGAAAGCGAAAGATCCCTCCTGACCCTCCCCGACCCGCCGGTCGATGATTCCGCCTCCCCTGTCGGGGTCCGGGCCGCCTCTTTGGGCGCGAGTGAAGACTCGGGCAACGTCATGACAGGAAAACCCATCATGCGAAAGCCCGATCCCGATCTGGATCTGGTGGAGCGCGCCCGCCGGGGCGACACCCGCGCCTTCGACGAACTTGTGAGTAAATACACCCCGAAGCTCTACGGACTCGTCTATCACATGACCTCGAATCGCGAGGACACCAACGACCTCCTTCAGGATGTCTTCGCCAAAGCCTACCGGTCGATCAAACGCTTTCGCGGCAAGTCTTCGTTCTACACGTGGATCTACTCCATCGCGACGAACATGACCCTGAACTTCCTCAAAAAGCGAAACCGGCGCCGGACGATGAGCCTCGACGACGTCGATCTAGCCATCGAGAATGACCACGATTTCATCGAGTCCACCTCGAAGAGCGATCCAGTGCGTGAGGCCAATATTTCGGAATTGCAGGAAAGATTGAACATGGCCATGCAGCAGCTGTCAGTTGATCACCGGGCGGTGGTCACCATGTTCGACATCCAGGGGATGCCACACTCGGAAATTTCGAAGATTCTCGGAGTTTCCGAGGGAACAGTGCGGTCACGGCTCTTCTACGCACACAGATTGCTGCAATCCCACCTTGAGGACTTCCGAAAGTAGTTTTTACCGGTTTGCGACCTGATCTGTGATTGAAAAAATCCAGAAGCGAACCTTTATTACTCCTGTGTTCCTTGAGAAGGCGATGAAAGACTCCGAAGATATCCACCGTTTGATCCAGCTTAAGAAATACGAGACGCCTGGCGACGAATATTTCCAGAACTTCCTCGAAGACTTCAAAGACCGCCAGCGCAGCGAAATGCTGAGACAATCCGCCAGAGGACTGCTCCTTGAAAGGGTCTCGATGTGGTTCGACGAGATCAATGGCACTCGCTGGCTCGTCCCCGCAGGCGCCACTGCTGTAGCGGCGATCGCACTCGGGGTCTACGCGGTCCGCCCCACGCTCTCCGAGAACAGGGACGTCTCTTCCGGAGTCGCCGCCCTCTCCGCGAGCAGCTTCGCCTCACCGCACGCAGACTATTCCCCGGCCGACGTGGGTCCTGCGATGGACGAACAGATCATCACCCTTCAGCTCCCGCGGCGCGCCCCGCAGGTTCCCGCACTTCAAAATGCCAACCAGCCGGGGGCGCAGGGGCTCGTGCCCGCATCGGCGCGCGCCACCTACAGAGAACTCTGAGATCGCCGCAGACATGATCACTCGTCTCGCAGCCCTTTCTCTCGCCCTGTCTGGCGGCATTTACCCACTCGCGGCCGCAGAGCAGGCTCACTCAACGGTAACCATCGCGTGGAATAGCGAGGTGCGCAGCCCCGGCATCTGCGTCGATAAGACGACCTGGTTCATTAGCGTGATCCCCGCCAGCCTCTCTCTCGACGGCCTCACCAAAGCCACTTTGCACTCCGGCGAAGATAAGGTGGAGGCACGCGTTCTTTTCCTCGACGGGACCCAGCGACTCTGTCTGCTTGAAGCGGTCGGCCCGCTCACCGGCCTCACCCCCGCGTCACTCGCCCGCACCGGCGATCTCAAAGGGGGGCAGAAACTGAACTGCCTCTCGAACCGCTCCGCCTGCCTCACGATGTTGGCTGGCAAGGACTGGTCGCATCGGGGGGAGCAATTCCCCATGCCCATGCTGCGGGTCCGCGTCGCTGATCCTGAAAAGTTCTGCGACGCCGGGACGCCGCTCGTCTCTGTTGAGGGCCAGCTCGTAGGCATCCTCGCGGGAAGCAGTCACGACAAGAGTGGCGAAGTCCATGCCATCCCTGTCGCCCGGGTCCGCAAGCTCGTCGAAGACGTCAAGGCGCATAAGCGATCGGGCCCCGTCCGCGTCGGGCTCGTCTTTCACAATCAGTCCTCCACTCCCGAAGTGATCGACGTGAAACCAGGATCCCCGGCGGAACGCAGCGGTCTTGAGGCAGGGGACATCATCCTCTCGTTGGACGGCACCGAGACGGCCTCACTTGATGATCTGGTGGAGGTGATTCACCATCTCCCCGCAGGCAGCGAGACGCCGGTCACGGTGTTGCGCGGCCTCACCGAAAAGAGTCTCACGATCATCCCCGAGTTCACCGAGATGACCGCCGCCGCCCGCTGAAGGCAGTGAGGAGTGAGGATCAAAGACCAACCCGTCCCTGGAGCGCCCGCATCAGGGTAAGCTCGTCGGCACTCCCTAGCCCCCCGCCGGCCGGCAGGCCCTGCGCGAGCCGCGTGACATGGAGCTCGCCGAACTCCGAGAGCACTTCCCCAAGATAGTTCGAAGTGGCCTCCCCTTCCACATCCGAACTCAGGGCCAGGATCACCTCGGTGAACGAACCTGCCTTCAGCCTCTCGATCAATTCGCCGATGCGGAGATCCTCGGGCCCCACGTTGTCGAGCGGGGAGATCCTCCCCCGCAGGGAATGATAATGCCCGCGAAAAGCCCCGGACCGCTCCAAAGGCAGAATGTCAGTAGGCTGCTCGACGATGCAGAGGAGGTGCGAGTCGCGTTGCAGCCCGTCGCAGACGGCGCAGCCATGCTCTTCGGTTGAGAAAAAGCCGCACGTTCCGCATTCGAAGACGAGAGATCCGGCCCCTTTCAGGGCATCTGCAAACGGCACTGTCGTTCCCTGCCCTTGTTGCATCAGCCAGACGGCAATTCGCTCCGCACTCTTCGGACCGATCCCGGGCAACTGCTTGAGATGAGAGATGAGCGCTTTGACCGGCTCCGGATAGTCCACTTGTGCCATAAAAAGAGGGAAAATAATCACATCATCGAGATCAGCCTCGCATGGCCCTCGTCCGTCAGTTCTCGGACGAGGCGGCTCGCCGGCGCTTCGGGAGTGGCGACACCCGCCTGTGATCGACTGATGAAATACGCCGCAGGCGCGTCTTCGGTGCCGGGCAGCCGCGAACGACTGAAGCAGTCCAGAGCGGCCTCGAAGTTCTTTTCACGCAGATGGATGACCCCGTGCCAGAAAAGGTCACGCCGCGCTTTTTCCTCCCCGGTGAACTGCCCGGCGCGGGCGAGGAGCTGATAGATCTCGGCCAAGTCGTTGGTGACCGGGTCGTAAAACATCTCCATCGGCCGCAGTTCCATCCCCCCCTGGACAAGACGATAGGTTTCCGGTCCGATGAGCAGGTCAGAGCCATACCTCACATTCGCCAGGGCGAGGCGCCGCGAGTAGTCCGTCACCTCGCCGATCCCGCTGAAGAAAATATGCCCCGGCATCCCGTAGACACCGACCGTCATGCGCCCCGAACTGATCCCCACCCCGCATTGGAGCGGTTGGAACCAGCGCGTCTCACACTCCTGGCTCAGGTTACGCAGCCGACTGCGGAGTTCCAGCGCTGCCTGGCATGCCTGGGAGGCATGGTCTTCCGAAGGACTCAGCATCCCGAAGGAGACCCGCACCAGCTCCGCGCTGGATTCATCCAGATACCCGCCCCGAGAGAGCAGGAAAGCGGAAGCACTGCGAATGAAAAGATTGCTCAGCTTCATCAACTCGGACGGCTCGAGTAAATCCTGGAGGCTCTGATACTCCAGCAGACGGCAAGTCAGCACAGTCACCTCCCTCGTGGCCCCCTTGAAATCGGGCGGGTCCGGTGCCTCCAGCAGGCTGGTGAAAGTGTGACTCGAGACGCGAGGTCCGAGAACCTCCTCGAGGACACGCTTCCGCAGCCCCTTTTCTGTCCCGGCATAGGCGAACGCCGCGACCGAGGAGAGCACCGCAGCAGCCAGAGAGGAAAAAGGATCGATGAGAAAGCCGTAGAAGGCCAAAGTTGGTGAGATCCCCGCCAGGACAAGCAAACTGGACAGGGCAATGAGCACTTTTTGAAAAAGGCGCGAGACGTCTATCACCCACCACGCCATACCGACAGCCGAGATGGCGACCAGGGGGATCTCAAGCCACGAGACACGCACCATCTCACCGGAAAACATTCCGAGTGAGACATAGAGATTGGCGAGCCACGTCACCATCGCCTGAAAAGCCCCGGCAAAATAAAGCGTCAGCACCACCACGGTGACCGCGCTGCCTATTGTCAGGGCTGTTATGAAGTATCGTCGCATGATGTAGGCTCGAGCTCAGTCAGGGGCCTCCCGCTCTTTCGAGCGAAAACAGAATAGATCCTGCTCAGTCATGAGCAAGACCAGACTGTCAACAAACCGCCAACACCTTAAATTTATCCATATTTCTGAGAAAATAGCGATAATCCCGGCTTTTCGTTGGCTCGGCTTTTCGTTTTTCGCTATAGTAAGGTAGTTCAGGAGCGACTCTCACGATCATGAAATCTTCTTCGGCTTCCTTACTCCTCTCTCTTCTGGCTATCCTCGTCCCCGCTTCGATCGGAGCGCAGTCAAAGATCGTCGGAGGCACTAAAGCCAGTGATGGTGTCTACCCCTGGATGGCAGCGGTCGCCAAGACCACCGGAGGCTCCCTCTTCGACCGACAGTTTTGCGGTGGCTCATTGATCGCCCCCGACTGGATCCTCACTGCCGCCCACTGCATGGAGGGCGAAACCCCCGAAGGCCTCCAGATCCTCGTGAATTTCACTGATCTGAATGATAGTTCCGGGGCCGTCATACGGGGCGTCAAGGGGATCTACATCCACCCTTCTTTCCGGGATGTGGGAGGCGATCTCTACAACGACGTCGCCCTCATCCTTCTCGACGCCCCTATCGATACAGTGACTCCCATCAGCGTAGCCACCAGCCCCGTCGCAGTGACGGCTGGCGCTGCCGTAAGGACCATTGGCTGGGGCGACACGAAGTCTTCTCCCCGTTTCCCAACCGAACTGCAGCAAGTTGATCTCTCCATCGCCTCAATCGGCTCGGCGAGACAGGCCTACGGCGTGTCCAATCTCGACAACCGCCATCTTGCTGCCATCGCAAACGGCAAAGACACTTGCGGCGGCGACAGTGGCGGTCCCCTCTTCGATGAGGACGGTGCCAACGGCGGCCTCTCCCCTCTCCTTGTCGGGATCACCAGCTACGGTCTAGGCTGCGCCGTGCGCGACGTCCCCGGAATCTACGCCAATGTGGGAAACTATTACCCTTGGATCAACGCCTTTCTCGCCCAACCGACCGACGTCGATGCCGTCGTGAGTATGACCGGAAAAGGCGTTCCCATCAATAACGGCAGCCTCAGCTCGAGCACCCGAAACGGAACGAACTTCGGTCGCCGGGTGCGCGCGGGCCGCACCGTCGTGCGCCAGTTCTCCATCGCCAATGCCCCCGGTTCCCTCCCCCTCTCCCTCCCCGCCACGCGGACCTCGGGGCGAGCCTTTAGGTTGAGATCCAGCCCCCCGTATCTTTTCGGCGGCTCCACCGGCACGATCTCCTTGAGCTACCGCGCCCCCGTCTCTTTCCGCAACGGCAAATCGAAGTCACTGCTCTCGATCCGCACCAATGACCCGATCGCACTGAACTACGCCTTCAGAATCCAGGCAAAGTATCGCAAGGGAATCCGGAGAGATCGCTCCTGAACCCGACATTCCCCGCGATTCCCCCGGAGTTCCGGGGAGTGAAGTTGCGGTGAGGCGTGGTTCCCGTGGCCGCCCCCGGCAAGGGGAAATATTGGCGAGGGTTCACTGCATTCGTGCCGCACTCGCCTCCTTCTTCCTGGAAAAGGGCCTGGTCAGCAACCGGCGATTAAGCCGTTTAAACAAACGGGTCGTGCTGGCATTGCTGAGCCATTCGTCGTGGAGATGGTGAGAAAGCGCTGCCGTTCTCGCATGCGGAGTCTCCACGGGACCGGCGACAAGTCGGGCGCTCATGCCGGTCTCGCGGCAGAAACGCTCGAGCGACTCCTGATATCGGCGATGCAGCCACGCGGCATGCTGTTGGAGCACAGAAAGATTGGCCGAGAGAGCCTCGTCAAGAGCGACGGCCCAGTCCTCGTCATCAGCAAACTCGATCGGGACGCTATCATGCTCCCACAACTCACAATAGCTGCCGGCGGCGGGAGCACCGGTCGGGACATTGATTCGCGCCACACCGCCCGACATGCATATCACTCGAGAGCTGAGGCAGCTACCGCAGTAGAGACGCGAGTGAAGTAGAAAGGAAGCCACCTCCCAAATATTATCAGACCCGAACTCCGCCGCCTGCCATTCCGGAAAGGCTTCCACCCAGCGCCTAAGACTCGCGGGGCGTCGGTCGCCGAGTGCTTTGGTTCCTTCGAAAAAGACGAGTCCCAGACCATCCCTATCACTGATCTCACGCAGCGCCGTAGTCAGTCGGTCAAAGTCGCCGCCACGCACCTCGCTCACCTCCACCGCGATCCAGCCGTTCGGGAAACGGTGGCGAATCGACTCGAGCGATTCACTGTCTCGCGCCTCACGCAGCTGACGTGCACAGACCTGGGGCAGCACACTCAGGCCGCAGGGCATGCGCTCTATCGCGATCCCCTCTGCCTCGAGGAAGTTCGCCCCGATCTCATCCCGCACCCCCACGAACTGGGCCTGACGCAGCGTCGCAAGCAAGCTGCTCTTCGCCACCTCATCAAGACGACCCGGCTCGGGCAGACCGATCGCGTGAAAACTGAGTCCCGCACCGTAGAACTCCCCCTCGGGAGCCAGCATGTAGGCGAAATCTCCCAGCTGCCCCGTGCGACGCCGCACGTAATTCTTCAAATCGTCGTGACTGCTTATCATCGCGAGGCTTTCAAAACGCTCCGCCTCGTCCCCGTCCGCAGCCCCTTGGTATCCCTCGACCAGCCCGACGGAAATGTCGATGGCACCGAAGTGGACAAGCTTGAGATGAGAACCCCGCATCTCGAGAAGACATTCCCCGTAGTTCCGCACCGAGTGTCCTCCCACGGGGGTGAGGTCTGCAGTCACCAGTCCGGCGCAGCGTAGACGCGAAAAATTAATCAATCGGGTCAGCACATGGGGCATCAGGAGGTCGCCCAGCCGATACTGATCCGCCGCCCCCACGAGGAGCGCCTCGTGCGATACTGATGTCATCTCATTGACCTCGGTGAGCGGAGCAACCCAGCCCAAACCAGGGTGGTGATGGGCCGCGCCTGCTACCGCACGGGGCGACGCGTATGAGTCCCCGAGACAAAAGTTTAAAGTATTATGACCAGTGGACATCCCATAATCATAAGGGAGTCCCGATTATTTACAATACTTAATAAAATATCAGTCCGCTTTTTTGGAATTACTGCCTTCCGTCGGCACATCCGGCTCTGTTCCAGGTAAAGTTTTGGCCTCAGCCGTGGGCACGCCAGGCCCGCTGCAGGGCGAGGAGGCGCCTGAGAGACTGCCTCTCCTCATTAGGGGTCGCCGGATCAGCGATGAGAGAACGCAACTGCTCCTCCTCCAGCCAGATCACGACTGACTGTGGCCAGATCCGTATCTCGAAGTTCTCCCGACACTCGCCCTCCTCCCAGTAGGGCAGAGCCAGCCCCGATACGACTTGTGGCTCAGCAGCCTCACCTTCTCCTGGAGAGGGGGAAGCAAACACGGATTCTACCGTAAAGAAAAGGCCCAGAGTGACCGCGCAGAGTAAAAAATCGGGGGGCTTCATATCGGCAAAGGGAAAAAAAGAATGATCTTCCGCTACCTAATTGGGGACCACGCCCGGCCCGATCCTGTTCAAACTCCTTTTACTAAACTTCTGACCACGCCGGAATCCCTGATATTTCATGCCTTCCGGCGCTTGACATCGGCAACAAACCACATAGATTCCCGTCCCTCCCGCCACAGGGGCTCATTTTAAACGGACAATCTGCCTCCGTTTCAACTGTACCGGGAGATTATTGATCTGGGAAATGAAAACCTTTTCTGCCAAAGCTGAAGAAATTGAACGCCAGTGGCACGTCATCGATGCCGATGGCAAAGTCCTTGGTGCCGTCGCCGTCGCCGCCGCCAACCTCCTTCGCGGGAAAGGGAAGCCGATTTTCACCTCGCACGTTGATTGCGGCGATTATGTCGTCATCATCAATGCCGGGAAGGTGCGCCTCACCGGCAACAAAGAAGACACCAAGATTTACACGAGCTATTCGGGGTATGTCGGTGGTCAGAAGCGTGAGACCGTCGCCAAGGTTCGCTCACGCAGACCCGAGCTGCTTGTCGAGCGCGCTGTTCGCGGGATGGTCCCCCACAATCGCCTCGGTCGCCAAATCTTCAAAAAACTCAAGATCTACACAGGTGCAGAGCATCCTCACGATGCCCAGCAGGTGAAGGCTTACGAAATCTAATCCCACTCTTCACCCCCCCCTGCCATCATGAGCGAATCCTTTTCAGCCACCGGTCGTCGCAAGACCGCATCCGCACGCGTCACCCTCGTTCCAGGGTCCGGACAGATCACGATCAACAAGCGCGCTTTCGAAGAATACTTCGGCACTCTTTCTCTCCAGAACAAAGTGCTTCACCCCTTCGAGTCTGCCAATGTGGCAAATCAATACGATGCCACGATCAGCGCCGCCGGCGGTGGAGTGAGCGGTCAGATCGGTGCGATCCAGCTCGGCATCGCCCGCGCTCTCCTCAAAACCAATCCCGATCTCCGCGATGTCCTTCGCGAAGACGATCTCCTGACCCGCGATCCCCGCAAGAAAGAGCGGAAAAAACCCGGTCAGCCCAAGGCTCGGAAACGCTTCCAATTCTCGAAGCGTTGATCCACTGGCACGTGGGGAAGTTCATTCCTTTCAATCAGACGGGGTTGGGTGTCTCACTCAACCCTGTTTTGTTTGGGTGGTCTCTCAGTCTCTCAAACTGCCGGGACAGCTTTTCGAGCAAGCGCTCGCAGATACACCGATGCCAATATAGAGCCCGTTCCGCAAAGGGGAAACACGCCCGGGCGGGTCAGATGCTCTTTTCAGGCGTCCGTTCCGGAACCCTCGGTTTGCCCCTGGTCATCCAGCCGCAGCCGCTTGGCAGCACGCTTGTGTCCGAGGTGCCGGATGTCTTCTGCATTGATAAGGAAGACGGCATCTTCCCCGATATTGACGGCATGGTCCCCGACCCGTTCGAGGCTGCGCACCATGAATATGAGGTGGAGCACCTGCTTGACCTGGCCCGACCCGCGGTCCATGCGCTTGGATAGCTCCCGAATGACATTGCTGTGTGCCTCGTCGAGATCCCTGTCGCGCGCATAGAGGGACAGCGCCAGTTCGGTATTGCCCTCAGCGTAGGACTTCATCGCATCGCGAAAGAGACTGAGCGCCTTTTCGTAGACCGGCTCGATCAGGGCGACTTCGCTGATCTCGGGATGCTTCAAGACCTTCCGCGCCCGCCGGGCGATGCTCTGCGCCTCGTCGGAGATACGCTCCAGGTTATTGGCCACCTTCATACCCGCGATGATCTCCCGAAGATCCCCCGCTACCGGGTTGAAACGCATCAGGATTTCGAAAGATTCGGCATCAATGCGACGCTCGAGCTGATTGACTTCGTCATCCTCGGCGATCGCCTCGTTGCACAGCTCGGTATTTCGGGAAAGCAGTCCACGTACGGCGTGCTCCAGATTCTGCTCCGCGATGCTGGCCATACGCAGGACATTGTTCCTGGCATCGCGCAACGCGTTCTCGAAACTCCCCAGAATATGCACCGAATCAGCCATCTACGAATCTAATCCCATTATCTCAAGATTACAAAGGTTGCTGTAAAATGAATTTATTCGAAGTAGATCATCTCAGAGGCTCACACCGCCGCCACGGGCACTCTCGCTTCCGTGTGATCGACAAAATCGACCTCCCGCCGGGCGAGGAGAGGTCCGGTTTCCTTTCGATCCATGAAAAACCGCTCGAGGATGTCATCGTGATTGCCCCTCAGGTAGATGACCTCGGTGCCCTGCTTTTCCATTTTCTTCAGCACCGTCCGCACAAATTTGGTGTCTACCGGAAGCCAGCGCCCGCCGCTGCGAAGAGCCCAGCCATCGACGATGTCCCCGTTGAGAATGAGCTTGCGACAAGTCGTCGCCTTGAGAAAAGCGATCGCCTCTTCGGCCTTGGAATCTCTCGTCCCCAGATGAATGTCGGAAAGGATCACGGAATGGAAGTCGTGGCGGTGGCTTTTCATGAGGGTCACACGGATTCAGTTTGCTCAGTTCGCGGCTGCGAGATTGGGTTCACGCTCAAAAGGCTCCCGCGCGGCGAGACTGCGGAGCTGATCTTCAAATCGTTTCACGACTTTTTTCCAACGCACCTTACGAGCAGCGCCGCGAGCCTCTTCGCGGACTTCCCGCAAATCGCGCCGAGCGGCTTCCACCGCCAAGTCAAGGTAGGCCTGCCGGTCGTCAAAGGGTGCAGTGAATCCATTGATCCCGTTGCGGATGTGCTGCTTCGCGGCCGCGTAGTCATAGGCGACCACCGCGAGACCGCTGGCCATGGCTTCGAGGGTGACATTGCCGAATGTCTCCGTCACGCTAGGGAAGACGAAGAGATCCGCTGACGCGTAGTGCGTGGCGAGATCTTCGCCGCGAAGGACCCCGGGGAAAATGAAGTCGGGATGCGCACGCCGCAGTTCCTCGAGCTTGGGGCCATCGCCGACGAAGACCCCCTTGAAATCAGGGATTCGCTTCTGGATCTCCCGGAAGGTCTCAATGATGAGCGGCAGGTTTTTCTCCGCTGCGATTCGGCCGACGTAGAGCCCGACGAGCCCGCCCTTACCCACACCCCAGGTCTGTCGAAGAGCGAGCGAACGTTTTTTCGGATGGAAAAGCCGCGTATCGACGCCTTTCGGGAGAAGTTGCAAATTCTCGAATCCCCGCGCATCGAGTTGATCGATCACATCGTGCGAAGGAACGAAGGTGCAGACCGAGCGGTTATGCAGATGACGGAGATAGGACATCGTCGCCTTCTCCAGGAGCGGCATGCGGTAGTGCGCCACATACTGCTGAAAGTTTGTGTGGAACCCGGATGCTACGGGGATTTCGAGTGCCCGCGCCGCCGAGATCGCAGAGGCACCCAGCGGGGTCTCGGTCGCTACGTAGATGACGTCCGGGCGACTCCTGTTCCAGCGAGCCAGCAGCACCATTTTCATGGGGAACCCGAATCGCACCTCACGGTAGCCGGGGAGCCCGAATGAGGGCACTTCCAGCCCCTCCTCGTCGCAGGCGAGGACGGCGGGTCGGACCACGTCCACGGTGTGGCCCCGTTCGCGCAATCCGTTGACGAGTCTCTCGAGCGTGGTGGCCACCCCGTTGGCCTGAGGAGAGTAGGTATCAGTGACAAAAGTAATCTTCATGACAAAGCCTGTTGGTCGAAAAGCGGCAGCTTTTAAGTAGACTTGCCGCAACGCAACATGGACTCGATGAAGCGCCTTGCCGGTCACAAAAATGCAACAGCTTCGTCACGCAGAACATTCAGGGAGTCTTAAACAATCACCCCCAAAACGGAATGAGCCGCAGCCCGGATACCTGCCAATATTCCGGACTGCGGCTACCCCTCAACTCGGGACCGGTGGTGACGACTGATGAACAACGGTCGCCAATCACCTTCCATGCCCCAAAGATTCTCTCTGTTATGTGTTGGAACTGAATAGTTCCCGCTGCTTGCCGATACCCCGCAGCGGTGTCTGTCTGTGTCGAAAAAGATCGTCCCGCCCCCCTCTTTCCGGCATCCCGCAGAACCACACTTCAGAGCGGAATGAAATCGGGATTCGGCCATGGGTTTATTCATTCTTTTTAACAACATAGTCGTGTTGATTTGAAAGTTTATCAAATATTACAGGATTCGCAACTCATATTTTAAAATTTTCGCAAATTCGGAGACCCGTTTTTGTAACATTTTAAAAAACTCCAAATTCGAAGTGAACCTACTCCCCCATTTTTCTACCCCTCATCTCCCTAAACGAGAGGGATGAAGATCGCGCCGAGCAGGACAACGGCGAGACCGGCGAGGGACATGATCATCATCATGACACTGACCGATTTGAAGGTCTCCATCGGGGTCATCCCGGTCATGCGACCGATCACCCAGAATCCGCTGTCATTGGCCCAGGAGATGGGCTTCGATCCGCAACCAATCGCGAGGGCGAGGTAGAGAGCCGAGTAGGAAAGGTCGGCGCCGATCGCGAGCGGCGCCACCATGCCGCCGGCCGTGATCATCGCGACCGTCGCCGATCCCTGCGCAGTCCTGATGAGAGCCGTGACGAGATAGGCCACCGGGATGAGCATGAGCGTCTGACTCCCCTCCACTGAGGAACTGATAAGCTGGGCGATACCAGTGTCTTTGAGCACCGCCCCGAAGGCACTGCCCGCCGCCGTGATGAGGATGATGGTCCCTCCGCTCGCGAGCGCCTCCTGCACCGCCTGTCTGGTGGACTCCCCTGCGGGTGTGTGGCGGATGAGGAGCCACACCGCCAACCCGGCAGAGAGGAGCAGCGCGATGTTCTGATCACCCAGGAAATCGATCATGGGATGGCTCACCTCCTGCATCGTGAGGATCGTCTCCCCACCGATGAGAATGACAGGGAGGACGATGGGGAGAAGCGCGAACCAGAGTGACGGCAAGGGTCGCGGCTCTGCTTCGTTCGCTGAAGCGACCGGGAGCTCGAAGTCCTCCCGCAACGGGATCTCCCATCGTTTGTCCGCCCAGTAGGCGTAGGCAATCCCGACACAGACGGTGAACGCCCCGACGATCAATCCGCCCACCATCATCGCGCCGACCGATACCTGATCGCCGAAAAAGCCGACCACCGTTAGCGGTCCCGGAGTGGGCGGCACGAGGGAATGCGCCATCGTGGCGCCGGCTACAATGGTCAGAATGTAGAGCAGGTAATGTTTCCCCGTCTCTTTCCGCATCGCTTTCCCGAGGGGCATCAGCAAGTAGAAGACCGTGTCGAAAAAAACCGGGATGCCCAGAGTAAACGCGCTTGCCGCGAAGGCAAAGGGCGTGCCCCTAATCCCGAAGAGACGCATCAGCGAATCGACGATGCGTTTGGCTCCGCCTGAATCGAGGAGACAACGACCGATCACCGCCGCCATCGCAATGATGAGGGCGATGCGCCCGCAGCCGGCACCGAAGGCATCGGTAAAGCGGGAGACGAACCAGCTCTCTGACTTTTTCTCCGCCGAGGCGTGGGCCGAAGCATACGCTGGCGGGACGGGCTCAAGGCGCTCTCCGCTCTCGCTGAAGAGAGCGCTTCTTTCCTCGACCGAGAGCGCCGACTGGTAGAGCAATCCCGCCGGGGTCAGGGCGGCAACGGTGAGGGAGGCGACGGTGAGGGCGATGAAGGGATGCCACTTCAGCCCGATGATGCCGATCACGACGATCAGCAATCCGACGAGTAATAAGGTGACAGGTCCCATCATGAACCGGGTGATACAGGAAGCCGCCCCCCGTGGCAATCAAGATCGCTTCAAATAATGACATCTCGAGAGCATCCTCCCCCGCCTCACTTCATCGAGGCGAAGCGCGAGGTCAGCAGATCGACGGTGGACACCTCGCCCTGCTTTTCGCGGGTCGAGTCTATCCACTGCTGTTCGAGCTGGTTTTTGGTCGGCCGGTCGGTCTCGTAGAAAACGCCGAACTTCCCCGGATACTGCAACGAAGCGAGTCGGTAGGCGGCATTCTCATCCGAGACGTCGTGTCGCTCGAGATCTTCAGGACTGTTGTCCCACTTCTTCTCCTCGATCACGTCAAACACCCCGCCTTTCCGCGGATTCCCGTCGTCAAAGATTCCGGGGTAAAAGATGACACACTCGGAGAGCACCTCGACGACGCTGAATCCGGGATGAAGGATGGCCCGCTCGAACACTTCCATCATATGCTTCACCTGCACCGCATGGGTGCGGGCAACAAAGCTGGCACCACCGTAAACGAGCTTTTTCATCGGGTTGATGGGCTGGTCGATCGAACCGGTCGGATCAGTCTTGGACTTGAAGCCCTTCGGGCTGGTCGGCGAGGTCTGTTTCTTGGTGAGCCCGTAGACAAAGTTGTCCATCACGATGTAGGTGAGATTCACATTCTTGCGGGCGGCATGGTCGAGGTGGTTGCCGCCGATGGAATAGCCGTCGCCATCACCTCCAAAGGCAAAGACGTGCAGGTCGGGGCGGGACAGGCTGACACCGGTGGCGAGCGGGAGAGCGCGTCCGTGGATGAAATGGACACCATGCCCGTTCACGAAGTAAGGGAACCGCGAAGAGCAACCAATCCCGGCGATGGTGCAGATTTTCTCGTGGGGAATCTGGAGCTTCTCGAGGACCTTGAAGAAAGCGGCCAGCACTGCAAAATCCCCGCACCCGGGACACCAGGTCGGATGGTCGGCAGTGAGGTCTTTTTTGGTGAGCGGCTTGGCAGGTTCGGCTGTTGCTGACATGGCAAAAAATGGAAAAGGGGGGCTGGAATCAGGCGGGGTTGATAAGAGATTCGACACGCTCGACGATCTCGCGAATTTTGTAGTTAAGGCCGTCGGTCTTGCATACGGAGCGTATTTTCGGATCGCAGTAGCGGGCACGCAGCAGAGTCGCGAGCTGCCCGTAACCGTAGAGTCCCTCGTCATTCATCTCGACAACGATGACATGATCGTACTTTGCAAAGATGGCATCAAGCGAGTTGGGCATGGGATTGAGATGGCGCAGGTGAATCGCGGCTGCATTTCTCCCCTGCTCTCTCATCCGCATGACGGACTCGCGGATCGGTCCCCAGCTCGAGCCCCATCCGACGAGGAGCACTTCGCCCTCTTCATCCCCGAACACTTCGGGAAGAGGCAGGGTTCGCCCGAAGTCCTTGATCTTCTCACGACGGCGCACCATCATGCGAGTATGCATCTCGGGACTGCCGCTGGGGTGCCCCCATTCGTCATGCTCCAGTCCCGTCACGACGGGATATTTGCCGCCACCCATGACCGTCCCGGGAGGAGCATGCCGGGTGAGCCCGTCGAGAGGATAGGGTTTAAATTCCTCTCCGCGGGTCACCTGGTCAATAACAGGCTCATGCACGAGAGCCTCGAGATCAGGCTGGGCAAAGGCTTCGATCCGCGAAGCAAGAGCCTGGTCGGTCAGGATGATGACGGGACAACTGTAGCGGCGCGCCAATTCGCAGGCTTCCACCGCGATGTAAAAGCAATCCCCCACATTCTGCGGGGCCAGCACGATGCGGGGACAGTCGCCGTGACTGCCGTAGATGGCCTGCATCAGATCGCTCTGCTCCACACTCGTCGGCAGCCCGGTGCTGGGGCCGCCTCGCTGCACATTGATCACCACGATGGGCAACTCGGCCATCGTCGCGTAGCTGAGTGCCTCCATTTTCAGCGAAAGACCGGGACCCGAACTACCCGTTACGGCAGTGTGGCCTGCGTAGGCGAACCCCAGCGTCATGGAGACGGCAGCAAGTTCATCCTCGGCCTGGACGAAGATCCCGCCATACTTGGGAAGTTCGACGCGCAACTGCTCCATGATGGTGGACCAGGGTGTGATCGGATAGGCCGCACCATAACGCACCCCGCCGGCGAGAAGCCCCATCGTCAGGGCCGTGTTGCCATCGGTCGTGACTTTGTCGGCACCTGCCATCCTCCCCTCACGCAGATTGAACTCCAGACCGGTGAGATCCCCGATCGGGTAGGCGAATCCGGCATCGAAGGCGAGCATCGCATTGCGCAGGATGTCCTCGCTTTTGCGACCGAACTGGCGCTCGACGAGGCTGACGATTTTCTCCTTCTGCAGATTGAACAACTGAGTGACGAATCCCAAAACAAAGAGATTTTTACCCCGGTCGCGGGCACTGCCGCCGATTGCCTCAACGGTAGTGGTGGTAATCGGGATACCGATATGGATAAAGTCCGTGCCGGTCTTCAGTTGTTCGACCTGATCCGAATCGTAGATACAGATACCGCCGGGCTTCAGCGACCCGATGTGGCTGTCGTAACTGTGCTGATAAAAGGCGAAAAGGAAGTCGGACTCATCTCCCGCTGAGAGAACTTCACCCGACCCGAGGTGGACCTGGAAAATCGACGGCCCGCCCGAAATAGTGGACGGGATCGTCATGTAGGTCATGACTTCGCGCGAACTGCGCCCGGCGAGGCGGGCAAGGAACCCGCCGATAGTCTGGATCCCATCCTGGGAGTTCCCGGCAAAGCGGATCACTGCATTCTGGAGATTGATGACCCCTCCAGCCGCAGCTGAAAGGCCTTGATTCGTTTCGGGAGAATCCGACGTCGCGGATGGGGTCATAGAGGAACGAAAGATGGGGGCTTTGGAATTTCCCGATTAAACAGGGACGCTCCATCCATTGCAAAGAAAATGTCGCTTTTTCCACTCCCCGTTTGCGCCGTCGGCACGGTCAAAAAGCAGCGATCAATCACTTCGCAGGGTAGACCATGCCCGGAGGCGGTCCCGCCGGTATCCCGCCAAGTGGCGCGGGAGCGCTCTGAGTCATCAGCCCGGGTGCCTCATCCTCGACGGGGAGGTTGATCGGATTCCCCCCCGGATCGACAAGGCGGACAGTCACAAAAATCGTAAGGGCACGCTTCGTCGTCTGGCTCGTACTGGAGCGGAAGGCGCGGCCGAGAACAGGGAGATCACCGATATAGGGGATTTTGTCCTCGCTATCCGTGACCGACTCGCCATGGAAGCCGCCGATCGCCACGGTCTGGCCGTCCCAGACGATCACATTGGTGGTCTCCTTGATCGCGTCGAAGACCGGCATGAGAATCTCATTCGGAGTCACCACCGACGCTCTGCCATCCACCGTGAAGTTCGAGTTCAGAATAGGTGTGCCGTAGTTAATAAACCCGCTGAAATCGGTGAAATCCATCAGCACATTTAAACTCACTGTTCGGTTGTCGGCGGAGACAGTGGGCTCCACTTCTATCGATTTACCCAAATTGCGGGTCTCGAAGGCAGTCGGGGTCGCGGGAGTAACCGGGAAAGCCAGGGGTGGAGGGGTGCTGATGGTTAAGTTGCCCACCTGCGCGACACCGAGACTGTTGGGAATTTCCGGGGGGTCGTATTCTGTCGGATAGATGAACTCCCGCACCTGCTCAATCTTGGCCACAGTTCCCGGCTTCACGACCACGTGCGCGTCAGATAGAAGATCCGTTCCTTTCATCTGGCTTAACGCTCTGAGGACGACCTGGAACTGCGGATCAGTAAAGACCCCGGCCACCGCGAACACCCCCGGCGCCTGGAGGTTGCCGGGAGAGGCTGAGGTGCGGTTGATGACATTGTCGATCCCGTCCGAAGCTCCGAGGTCGCCGGTCCGCAGGCCGGCGGTGACAGGAAAGGTCCCGACCGGGCCGCCAGGTCCGTTGAAAGGAAAATTGGCACCGGTAACAGGGATCGTGGCATTGCCGCTAGTCCCGCCACTGAAGAAGTTCCGGGCCGACGAGCCGATGTTCCCCTGACCAAGCAGCCAGTCCAGTCCCGCCTGTTGCAGGGCGACAGACTCTACCGAGACCATCTTCACGTTGATCTGGACCATCTTTGATCCGCTGTCGCGCGCTGACTGGACAATATTATCGATGGTGACGAGTTGCTCGTCGGTATTGCGAACTAGGAGCGAACTGCTTGTCGCGACGTAGGTAGCGGATGCCCCGGGGCCGAAAACGACCCCGCGATCTTCAAGAAATTTGCGGGCAGTGATCCTCTCGACAAGGGCACCGGCACCATCGCCGGCCGGCGCTGCAAAGGGATCGGCGGGACCGGCATCGACCGCGCCGCCGCCACCACCTCCCGAGATGAAACCCGGAGGGACGGTATAGCGCCGCGCCACCAGCGGACCGCTCGAGGCGGCGGACGGAGAGACGACACTCACTGCGACATTATCGATGCGATAGTCCATCCCGACCTGCTGGGCGATATACCCCAGGGCCACTCCGACCGGGACGTTGGACAGCTTCACACTCAACGGGAGTTGGGCGGGATCGGAGCCCTCGACCATGCCCGAGGAGTCAATGACGATATTGAGCCCCCGCTTCAGCGGATCCACTTCGGAGGAATCGAGCTCCTGCGACTTCTGACTGAGAAATTCCACGACTTCGCCGAGGGTGGCACCGTTGAACTCGAGCGAAGGTATGATGATATCCTTCATCTTTTTCTTCAGTCTCGTGCTGCCGCCGTCGGTGACGCCGTCGGTATTGATCATGGCGTCGTTCCCCGTGAGGAGAGGAGGCACCGGAGTCTCCCACCCGGCCATCACTTCAGCAATTCTCTTCGATCGCGTATGATCGTAGGCAACGTCGAAGTAGTTCATACGATGGCGTTCGACATTTTCAAGCCCGCGCCGCGCCGCCGTGCTAAACGGATCCACGGCGAGGACCTGATTGTAGGAGCGCTCCGCACGGTCGTAGTCGCCCAGCTCGAGATACCCCTTTGCGAGGATGAGCTTGCTCTCGACCAGATCGATGTTCCGCAAATGGCGGGGCGAGGTCGCCATATTGTATCGATCATCCCGATTGCGGAGATCCTCGAGCATCTTGCGGACCTGCGGATCGACGCGGTCCTTTTCAATACTCGCCGCCTCAGCCAGGGAGATGACGTCGGCGAGAGTTTTCTCCGACTCCTCCCAGCGGGCGTCTTCAGAGAGTTGCACCGCAAAGCTGTAAGCCGAGGCCTGATACCGTCGGAAAAATATCTGTCTCTGGTCTTCCACCGCCGGCACTGCCGGGATGGTCTCGAAGGCGGCCTTGAAGTAATCCATCGCCTCGGCATAGGACTTATCCGCATAGGCTTTGGAACCCGCCGTAAACAAGGTCTGCGCGGCCTGGACCCGCTGCTGGCGGCGCTGCGCCTCGGCTGCCGCGACCCCGGCAATCCCGCCGGGGACGCCATTTCCGTCCGCCTCGGCCCGCTTGGGTGAGTGAGAGATCACGACGCCTAGGCCCAGAATCACGAAGACCCGGAACCAACTGGCCGAACTATGGGACAATCTTAACACTGGTGATGGTTCCGTTTCACATTTAATCCGCTGAGAGCGAGAGCTTAGCAGCAGTCGGGGCGAAACCGCAAGCACGGAATTCCCTCTTTTGCCCGCTCGCAGGGCGGATTTCTGAACAGGTTTCATGCGGTGGGGCGAGGTGCCGGTGTTGCCCCCGCCCGAGAGCGGGCGCCAAACGATGCTCGCGCCTGCGGCTGTGAGTCCGAACGACTGCGAGACAGCAATAGTTTTCCCCCCCCATCCGCCGGCAGGGCTGCGGCAGTCGAAGTGGCGTCCTGTGTACCGTCAGGCGCCCCCTTGGTTCACGGCGTGAAACACAGCATCATGGCTTCGGCCTCCGAAGATCTCACGAGTTTCGCACCCTCTTCCGCGCCGGATCAAGAGCGGAGCGGAGGTAGTGAGACCTTCGCGCGGTCTCTTCTGCGTCCGAGGCGCCACTTTACTCGATCGCGTTCGCGTTGGGGAGATTGAAGATACTCTCGCCGCCCAGACCGTACTGAGAGAAGCCTTCGTAGTAGAAGTTCGTCACGCCGGGGCCCGAGTATTCCCTGGCCTGATCACGCTGCCAATCATTGAGAATCGGATCGTCGAGAATGAAATCAGTGAAATCAGGCAGCAACACCGGCGGTAGGGGCGACACGGGTGGAAGCGGCGGCAGAGGCGTGACCGGTGGAGTTCCCTCGACGATGGTGTCAAAATAGAAGGCAAAGTTTCCGGCGTTCGTCGGGGCCGGGCCGGAGCCCGGGGTGCTGTCGTGCTGGCCAAGCGCACTCACCCCGCCAGTGGTGCTGACGAAGTTCGCGAACTCGTCATCCCGCTGGGTCGGCGACGGATCGCTCTGCCCTCCCTGATAAGCCACTCCGTTCAGAAGAGCCCCAACCGCGACCTGGTTGTTCTGACGACGGGGGAGGTAGAAGCGCAGCTCCTCGCCGGAGAGTTGACTGTCGGCGTCCACGATCAGATCGCCCCCTGCCTGGTCGGCGGGGCTGCTGCTGCTCACTCCGAGGAACGTCGTCCCCGCCGCTGTAGCGATGGAGTTGCTGTTGACGTGACCGATAAGTGATTGCCCGAGGGAGATGCTGCCATCGGCCGCAATCGCGATATTGCCCATGCGGCTTCCCGAACCGCCCGTGGCGGTAAACCCGCCGCGCATGTCGTCACCGTGACCGATCTTGGCATAGGCACCGATCGACTCAGACTGGGGAGCGCTCAAGGCGAGGTCGCCACCGATCACCATGCTGATGTCCCCTGCCAAAGTACTCGTCACCTGCGAACCGCCATGACCGATCTGAGAGAAAGAGGTCAGACCACTGCCTCCCGTGACCGCGACGTCGGCCGCTGCGGTGATGGCGATAGCGCCGCCGTATCCTGCCCCGGAGGCCGCTCCTCCTCCGTGACCAATGAGCGTGCCGGACTGATTTCCGGCACCGCCGGTCACATTGAGCCCGCCCGCAGAGTCAAGCGTGATCGACTGATCAACCACTACACCACTGAAGCCCTGGCCTCCGTGACCGATCTGCGCAGCGGAGAATGCCCCGTTGCCGGCGGTGACGTCGATGTCCCCTGCCGTCGTGGCGACGTTGATACTTCCCGCGATATTGCCCACTGCGCCGCGACCGCCGTGACCGATCTGCGAACCGCTGCGGAACCCGTCGCCGGCGGCGAGGATCACTTCCTCCGCCGTCACTGCGATGGCCCCGTTGCGGCCACCGACCGAGCCGTCACCACCGTGACCGAACTGGGAGTAGGCGCTGACGCCTGTCCCGCCGGCGAGCGCGAGGGTGCCGATCTCTCCGTTGGTGATAAGGTCACCGACAATGGAGCCATTGTAACTCGTGCCGCCGTGCCCGAAGCGGGCATACGCTCCTGATCCGCTGCCTCCATTGATGAGGAAGTCACCGCCATCGGCGAAATTGATCGCCAGATCGGCGTTGATCGGCGCGGCCACGGCACCGGTACCGCCATGACCAATCTGGGCGAACCCGCCATCTTCGCTCGACCCGCTAAGGGTGACGCCGCCGGCTTTGACTCCAATGGTCACCTCGCCGGCAATGAGTGTGGAGGTGGTGCCGCGGAACCCGACCTGGGCGTAGGCTCCGGGAATGGTGTCACCCGCCGTCACCTCCAGCCCGTAACCGAGAAGATTGGTCTCACCGTCACGCGAACCGACCGCCACCCCAGCGGCCTGGGTGCCGTCGCCGATGCGGACAAGGGAGCTACTATTTCCCGAGGCCGTAGGATCTGCGTTGATCGCAGCAAAATTGACTGCGAGAGCGCTGATCGGAGCGAACACGGCAGGGTTGATTGTTTCAATCAATCCGGTGCTGCCATCCCATCCTGCGGCGACGTTGATGCTGCCCGAGGCGCTGTTCTGCAATCCGGCGAGGAAAGTGGTATTTCCCGTGGCGACGAGGTCAAGGGCATTGGTGCTGTTGTAGGCGAGCGCACTGCCATCCACTACAAGATCTCCATCCGTCACCGCGATCTCGACCGTGCCGGCATTGATCATGTTGCCGATGATGGCGGTGAGCCCGGCAGCCGTAGCGGCGGTATCGAGCTGTGCGGTCACGAGAGCGAGACGGGAGGCTCCCGACACCCCCGCCGCCCCGAGATGACCGAGGAAGGCGCCGGAACCATTGTCGGTCAGAGCGGTCAGCCCGGCCGCCCTCACGAGCACGTCTCCCGAGCGGGCTCCAATGGAGAGCCCACCAGCATCAGCCGGTCCGCCGTGCCCGACGAGGGCGTAGCCGCGGGCGGTCGAGCCGCCATTGATAGAGAGCCCATCGGCGCTGACGACCTGCACCGCGCCGGAGAAGTCACCGGACCGTCCGCCACCCCCGTGACCGATCTGCGAGTAGGCGCGATCTCCGTTGCCCGTGACCGAGACACCGCCCGTCGTCGAGACGACATTGACGGTCCCATCGACGTTCCCGGTCGGCACGTTACCAGCACCGGTAGCTCCGCCGCCGGAACCGATCTGGGTAAAGGCACCGGCCCCGGCTCCCGAAACGAGCGCCACCGAGGCCCCGCGCACATCGACGGAGGCTGCGGCGACTGTCCCGGAAAGTCCGGCTCCACCGGCTCCGATCATGGAATAGGTGTTGCTGTTAGTTCCGCCCTGCAGGAGCACATCGCCCGTGGCGGTGGCCCGTGTCGTGCCGGTAATCACGCCATTACTGACGAGTCCACCGTTGCCGATCTGGGTGAAGGACTGGATGCCGGAACCCGAGAGCAGGCTGATGCCGCCGTCTGTCGCCGTGACGACGACATTGCCGGAAAGGTTGCCCGTCGAGAAGTTGCTGCCGGAGCTCATCCCGCCACCGAGACCGATCTTCGCGTTGCCGAATCCTGCAGAGTTGGACTGAAGCGTGACTGAGTCGGCCACCACCGTGACATCGCCGATCTTCGCGCCGTCAGCGGCGGAACCGCCCGCACCGATCTGGGCGTAGGCATTCACTCCGCCGGCTGTGACGTTGACCGCAGCGGTGCTGTAAACGGTCGTCGAGCCGGTGTGGGCACCATCGGCATCGAATCCACCCAGACCGATCTGGGCATAGGCACCATCACCGGCCCCGCCGATGACGTTGACCGCGCCGCCGCCGGCAGGATTGCCGGAGATGGGGTCGAAGTTCACGAAGACACTCCCGTTGATCGCACCGGTCACGGCATTACCGCCACTGCCGATCTGGGCGAAGGCCCGGGCGCCGGCGCCTCCATTGACGTTGACTCCATTGAGGGCGGATAGCGCGATCCACTCGCCATTGAGACCATGATTGCCATCGTGATTCTGACCGCCGTGTCCGAAGAGCGCATAGGATTCGGCGCTTCCGCCGCCCTGAAGCGTGATCGCCGTCGAAGCAAGGCCAACAATGTTCCCGCTGGTGTTGCCGGTCGCATTGCGTCCGCCGTGACCGACCTGGGCATAGGTGCCTTCGGTGCCGCTTCCCCCGTTGAGGTTGATGGCCCCTCCCCCGATCGGAACGAGGGTCCCGGGAGTGATGTTGAGCAGAATGTCACCGCTGAGATTGCCTGCGGTGGCGCCGCCGCCATGACCGATCTGGGCGAGGGCGCGCAGGCCGGTGGAGGCGTTTAGAGTGAGGCCGGTCGCTCCGGTGACAAAGATATCTCCATTGTGATTTCCACCTGTCAGGGCCCCGCCGTGCCCAACCCTGGCCTGGCCGTCTTCGCCGCCGCCGGCGGTGAAGGTGAAGGCACCGGTCCGGGCGATGATGTCGATATCGCCAGTATGACCGACTCCACTGCCGGTTGCCTGGGAGCCACCGTGGCCGATCTGGACACCGGTGCGCAGGGCATTGGCGGTGCCAGCCGTGCCGGTGACGCTGCCTTCGGCAATGACACTGACGTGGCCGACATTATCACCGGTCGAAAGCCTACCGCCGTGACCGACCAGAACAGACGCGTTCTGAGTAGCCCCGCCGAGCAGGCTGACGTCTTCTCCGCTATCAAGATTTATCAGACCAGTGCGGCTGCCGACGCTCTGGATACCGCCGTGACCGATCTGAGCGTAACGCTCGGCACCACCGGCTCCCTGACCTGCCGAGACCGTCAGATCACCTGCGGCATTGATCGTGAGATCACCGATCGAGTTGCCCGAAGAAGTGCGACCGCCATGACCGATCTGGACGAATGAGTCGGTCCCGGCACTGCCACCGGTGAGGCTCACGAAAGACCCTGCGTCGATGAGGATGTTTCCGGTCTGGGCACCGGCACTGGCGTGACCACCGTGACCGACCTGTGCGTAGGTCTGGGTGCCGGTGCCGCCCGCGAGGGTCAGAGCACCGCCGGCATCCAGGGTAATGACGCCGAACTTCGTGCCACTCGCTTCGATCCCGCCGTGGCCGATACGGGCATACGATCCCGACAAGCCGGGAGCATTCCCCCCGGTGACGCTGATCGCCCCGATGGAGTTCACCGTGACGCTGCCACTGAGGGCAACAGCCGCCCCTTCGCCTCCATGTCCCACCTGGGCAAAAGAGTCTGCGTTGGTGCCCCCGGTGAGAATGACATTGGCCGCTTTGTCGATCAGGACGTTGCCGCTGGCGCTGGTGTCGCCGAGAGCTCGGTTGGTATTGACTCGGCTGCCGCCGTGCCCGATCATCGCACTGGCGTTTGCGCCGGTGCCGCCGGTGATGACAACATCCCCGACGCCGGTGTTCGCGGCAGTGTTGATGCGGATATCCGAGTTGGAAACGATGGTGTTGATGGCCTCGTATCCGCCATGCCCGATCTGGGCATAGGCCTGGCCGCCGCCGCCGATCACGTGCATCCCGGCCAGTGCGTTTACGTTGACCGTCGAGGCATTGATCAAACCGCTGGAATCCGATCCGCCGTGCCCGATCTGGGCGGAGGCACGGTCACCGCTGCCGGCGAGTAGATTCACCTGGGCTCCGCTCACATTCACCGTCCCTGTCTTCGCCCCGTTGCTCTCACTCCCGCCGAGACCGATCATGGCGTATCGTCGCGTCCCGGAGCCTCCGGTGAGAACGACATCGCCGTCGATAGTGGTCGTGACATTGCCGTTGAGTGTCGCATCGGCGTTGAGACCGCCGGCACCCACCTGGGCGTAGGCAGCGAGTGCCGAGTTCACGGCCAGCCCGCCGCCCGTGGTCGTGACGACAGTATTGCTAGTGATCGTATTGGCCGCGCCGACAGATGCTCCTCCGCCTTGAATACCAGAGCCGCCGGCTCCGATCTGCACGTAGTTGCGCGTTCCCGAGGCACTGCCGGCCATCGTGACGCCGCCGCCCGTCGTGGTGACCGCGACATCACCCGTGATGCTCCCGAGAGCCGAAGTGGGAGTGGCGACACCTGTCGCGCCGCCGCCTGCACCGATTTGCACGTAGGCTCCATTTCCGGAACTTGCCGTCATCGAAAGCGAAGAACCGCTAACGGTGGTCGACGAGGTGATCGTGTTTGTCCCTGCCGAACCATTGACTCCGGCCCCACCGGCACCGATCTGGCTAAAACCCGAGGCCCCCGTGCCCGAGGCCATGCTGATGGCGCCTGACATGGTCACGGCTACGTTTCCAGTGATCGATCCGAGGAAGAGGTTGCCGCCGCCCGTCGCTCCGCCACCCGCCCCGATCTGGGTGTAGGCGCTCGTATTGCTCCCACCCGCCATCGTGAGGGTAGTCCCGGTCACGGTCGTTGCGGAATTGGTCATCACTCCATCCACTCCGGAACCGCCCGCACCGATGCGGGCGTAGGCATTGGACTGGGCACCGGCAGTGAGGGCCACGGCACCGGCCGAGTTCACCGTCGTAGTGCCGGACATAGCGCCGTCAGCAACGATACCGCCGTTGCCGATCTGGGCAAAGGCCTGCGCGTTAGCAGGTGCGGCACTCACTGTGACGCCACCCGATGTGGTCGTCACAAGAACGTTCCCGGTGAGCGCGCCACCCGAGAAACTGCTGTTGCTCTGATCCATGCCGCCGCCCAGGCCGATGAGCACATTTGATCCGGTGCCGGTTCCCGTCGTCATGGAGAGGCTCGATCCGCTGACCGTAGTGTTGCCCGACTTGATGGAATTGCTGCCCGTGCCACCATTCCCGATTTGGGAGTAGCGGTTCTGCCCCCCGCCGCCGGTCATCGTGATCGCTCCGTTGGCCGTCACTCCAACGTTGCCGGCAAGCGAGGTCACATCGACCTGCATGCCGCCCGCACCGATCTGGGTGTAGGCCGCATTGGCGGAATCCATCGTGATACCGCCGCCGGTCGTCGTCACCGTGGTGTTGCTCACGATGGTGCCGCCCGCGCCAACGCTGCTGCGACCACCGGCCCCGATCTGCACAAAATTGTCTACTGCCACTCCGGATGCGCCCATCGTGACGGCCCCTACGGTCGTCGTCACCGAGACGTCGCCGGTGATGCCGCCCGAGGCGTTGTCATTGGTCCCCTGCGCGAGATTGCCGCCATTGCCGACGAGCACGCTCGATCCGGCACCGGTGCCGCCGGTCAGAGTCGCGCTCGTGCCGGAAACGGTAACGCCGCCACTCTTCACACCATCACTACCCGATCCACCGACGCCGATCTGCACGTAGCTGTCGCCCTCGGAGCCACCGCTGAGCTGGATGGCGCCACCGATCGAAGCGCTGATGGCTCCCGCGACAGCTCCGTCCACGTTGAGCCCGCCCGCACCGAGTTGGGCGAACGAACCTGCGCCATTGCCGCCGACCATTGTCAGATTTCCACCCGTGGTAGTAAGCGAGGTCGTCCCGGCAACTGCGCCCGCATGATTGAGACCGCCGGCGCCGATATGGGCGAAGGCATTCTGCCCGGCACCTGCAGTGAGCGCCACATTGCCCGAACCACTCAAGGTGACAGCACTGTTGATCGCACCCTGGCCACCGATGCCGCCACTACCGATCCGGGTGTAGGCACCCGTGCCCGAACCAGAGCTGAGCGAGACTCCGCTGAAGTCCGTGATCGTGACGTTGCCATTCCGCGTGTAGTTGCCCGTGCCGCCACCGTTGCCGATCATCGCAAAAGATCCGAGGCCACCGCCATTCAAAGCAACGGCACCGGGCTCACAGAAAGAGACGCTGATCGTCGCGGCACTGGTGACGTTGTTGGCAAAGGCCCCCGAACCGGTCCCGTGACCGATCTGGACGAAGGCGTTGTTCGCCGCTCCCGCGACGAGATTCAGGCCGCCCTGTTTTGCCTGGACGTCGATAGTGCCGGTGATGTCCCCGCTGCCATCGGCGCGGAAACCGATCTGGGTCGATCCGCCTGCGGCAGTGTTGCTGCCAACGACATTGATCTGGTGGCCGCGCAGGATCGTCTGGCCCTGGCGACTGCCCACCGCAAAGGGCCCGGCCTGCGTGGCACTGCCAATCGTGAGGACACCATTGTTATTCCCGAAACGATCACAATCATTGAAACTGATCGACCCGGGGATGATCTCGGGATCGCAGGGACCGTTGTTGTAGTTGATCGAGGAAAGATCCTGAACTCCATCCCAGCCGGCGACGAGGGCGACGAGACCGGTGCCGGCATTCTGGAAGCTGCGCTCGAAGTTCAGATCGCCCGTCGAGAGGATGATGAAGCTGAAGCTGTGGTTCACGAACTCGGCGGTGGGCACGAGCGGGTTGTTCAAGGTGAGGTTCCCGGTGTTCGTGATGACGATGTTCCCCGTGCCGAAATTGCCGGCAATGATAGTGGACTCGTTCTCGCGGGCATTTGCCGCCGCGTTGCCGATCGAGGTGCCATTGACCACATACTGGTAACCGTCGCCGCCGAGATAATTCGTGCCATTGAGCCCCCCACCGTCATTGGTGCGGTGGATCAAGTGGACGTTGCTGTTCGCCCCCGTGCCGGCGTTGAGGATGGCATCTCCATCAACAAAAGTCTGGATGCCGCCCTGACGCGTACCGCCGGTGGTGCCACTGCCGAAGGCTCCGTAGGCGCCGTCGCCATCGCCATGGCTGATCATCGCGTAGGTTCCGGCGCCACTGCCGCCGCTCATGACGAGATCTCCACCTTTGTCCGCAACGGTGTAGACCCGGCCCGAGAGATTGCCCGAAGCGTTGGTGCCGCCATGTCCGATCTGGACATACTGGTCGGTCCCGGCGCCGCCGTTCATCGTGATGCCGCCGGCATCGACATAGCCGCTTACGACGGTGATGGCACCGCTGTGATTCCCGGCCGCGTTGTAGCCGCCATGACCGATCTGGCCATAGGCACGCGTTCCCGCTCCCTGAAGACCGTTGTTGAAGGTGATGGTGCCGTCTGCGGTCACACAGATGTCTCCCAGGTGGGTGCCCACCGCACCACTGCCGCCCTGTCCGATCTGCGCATAGGCGTCCGTGCCGCCACCGGCGTTGAGGAGGATGTTACCAGCGATGCCGACCTTGATCTCGCCGTCTGCGAGGCTCGAGCCGTGATTGCCGGTGACACCCACGCCGCCGTGGCCGATCTGGGTGAATGCATTGAGTCCCGCTCCGGAAACGAGCGAGAGATTTCCGTTTGAGGTGGTCACATTGATCGCCCCGTCACGGCTGCCTGCGACAAGCGAACCACCGTGGCCGATCTGGCTGAAGGAATGGTCGCCTCCGCCGCTGATAGAAACGGGACCGCCGAGCGTCACGTCGATCGTTCCGGTCTGGACACCGCCCGAGGAATAGCCGCCGTGACCGACCTTGGCGAAGGCCCGGGTCTGATTGCCGGCAGCGAGGGCAAGCGAAGCGTTCGGCGCGTCGATGACGATATTGCCGGTGAATGCTCCGCCGGATGCGTCTCCTCCGTGTCCGATTTGGGCGAAGTTGGAGTTTGCGACCACGGCGGTGTTGGGTCCGCCGACGTTGATCTGGGTTCCCAGGGCACTGATCGTGATATCTCCGATCTTAGCGCCCGAGGCTCCCGTTCCGCCATGGCCGATCTGGGCGAAGGCCGATCCCTGACCGGTGGAACTGCTTCCCGCCTGCACCGAGACATTGCCCGCGGTGGTGACGTCGATGTCGCCGGTGAGCGTTCCCGCCCCCGCACCGACGCCGCCGTGACCAAGTTGGGCGGAGGTCGATTTGCTCGTGCCTCCCTGAAGCGTGACGCTCGCCGACTGGCCCACGATAATGTCTCCGGTGCGATTGCCGGTGGCCGCGGAGACCCCGCCGTGACCGATCTGGGCATAATTGTCGAAGCCGCCGGCTGCGATGATGGTGAGGGCCCCGCCGCCGCCGACGGCGGCACCGAGACCACCGTTGGCGAGCGGATCGTAGTTGATAAAGAGATCGCCGCCGTAGCTGCCGGTTGCCTGGAATCCGCCGTGGCCGATATGCGCGGCACCGGCTCCCGATGTCACCGCGAGAGCTTCGCCGATGACAATGATGTCACCACTATGGCTCCCGTCGTTGTAACGGCCACCGTGACCAATCTGCCCGTAGGCAGAACCGCCGGCCCCGGTCAGAACACTCACGTTGCCGACCGCACCGCCCCGGTCAGCCCGCACCGAGATGGAACCGGAGAGAGCTTTGACATTCCCGGCGGGGACAGTAGGAGCAGTGCCTCCATGCCCGATGTGGGAATAGGCGCCTGCCGCCGCACCGCCGCGAACCAGCACTCCGCCGTCTTTCATTTCGACCCAGATGTTTCCCGTAGCCGGATCACCGGCCACATCCGTGGTGTAGCCGAGTTGGGCGAACTCTCCGGTGCCATCACCGCCGACAAGACGGAGTCCATAGCCGAGTGCATTGGTTTCGCCCGCTTTGCTACCCACCGTGATACTGTTCGGAGTCGCATCAATCGAGATCTCCCCGGCGGCGCTTGAAAACTCGCCCGAACTGATCGCAAATCCATTGGCATTGCCGAACTGGAGCCCGTCACCCCGGACGAGGGAAAAGTCGATGTAGCCAGTGGGAAGATTGCCGTTCCAGAGGTGATCGATCTGCTGGTAATCGAGATTGGTCCCCGAGATCCCCCCGGTGCGGGAAGGATCATCGACGATGCTGGCGGCGCCAAGGTTGGCCCCGGCGACCAGGTTCACAGAGCCCGCGCCCGGACCGGCGATGCGACGGTTCACGTCGATGTCGCCCGCCGCGAGGAAGGTGACGCTGTTGCCGACCGACGCGGGTGCCGCATACGAGGTCGTCGCATCGATGACCGTGTCGATGATGAGGTTGCCTCCGGAAAACGCGAAATTCGCGTCTTTCAAATTCGGGGTGATGAAGCGCTCGCGGAAGTTGTCAGTGATCGTGATCGTGCCGCCGTTGAGCAACGTGCCGTTGTTCATGTAGCTCAATCCGCTGCGCCCGATCACCTCGTATCCGCCACCGAGGTTGACGGTGGCCGCATTGACGATGTCCTGCGTCGCAAAGGGGTCGTCATTGGTGGCGACCATGTCGAAGCTGTGCCCGATCCAGGCGGTACGGTTGGTGTTACGGTCGAGGGTGATGTGGTCGGCGATGACATGGATGCGGCCCTGACGCGAACCTCCCGAGTTTACGGTATTGTTATCCTGATCGTCGCCGTGGCCGATGAGGGCGTAGGACTCACTGCCGCTGCCTGCTTTCAGGCGCAGGTCACCTCCCTGAGAGATAACATGGATGTCGCCGCTGAGATTGGCGACGGCGTTCTCATCCCAGCCGCCATGGCCGATCTGGGAAAAACCGCGGGCACCCGAGCCGGCGAGCAGGTTGATGTCGCGGGAGGCCGAGACTCCGATATTGCCGCTGTGGTTTCCGGTAGTGCTCCGCCCGCCGTGACCGATCGTGGCCCAGTTGTCTGACCACTGCCCGCCGAGCAGATTGATCTCGCCGGTCCCGCCAGCGAGGAAGGCGATCGTGTCGGGGGTCGCATCGCCGTTGAAATCGCCGAGATCATTGAAGATTCCCGTTCCGAGGCTGGTGAAGAGGTCACCCGAGCCGGCACTGACCTTGATGTTGCCCGAGTGAGCACCGTCGGCGTCCCAGCCGCCATGCCCAATCTGGGCGTATTCGCGGTCACGGTTCGGTCCGGCGATGAGATCGATTCCCTGCGCCACGCGAATCGTGATATCACCGGAGTTGGCTCCTTTGGTGGAGCGCCCGCCGTGACCGATGAACGAGTAGCTATCATCGTCAGCACCACCCAGCAGGGTGAGAGCGCCCGTTCTCGAGGCTACCGAAATATTTCCTTTGTTCCCATTGATCAAATCAGAGTCGTTGGGATTGTCCGCATCGTAGCCGCCATTACCCAGCTGGGCCAACGCACGGGTCTGATCCCCATGTTCGAAAGACACCCAGAGGTTGATCGTTCCCGCATCGCCCTGCAGAGGGTTCTGGGCATTAGGCGAGGCGGTAGCACCGGGGTTGACATCCTGGTTGAAAGTAACAGTCGAGGTTCCCTCACCTGCGTAAACGACGGCACCGACAACCGTCCCGGCCGTGATCGTCCTGAGTCCGCCTCCGTCTTGAAAATCAGCGGTGATGTCGGCATCGGCCGTCAGGGTCCCGTTTCCATCAGGGTCGGAAAGGCTCCCGATGATCACTCCCGTGTCGAGGCGGATCGCGATGGAAAGACTGCCCGGAACTACCCTCGTAAACATGAGGTTAAAGTTGGCCCCGTCACCAAGATTGGCGGCCCGGTCCTGGTTGATGGTGAGGTTGTTCGCATCGGTGCGGGCATCGTGACCATAGTCGGTCATCCTCCCGGAACCGAGTGCCGGGACGCCGGCGTATCGAGTGCCCGCACGGAAGCTGACATTTCTCTCGGCAAAAACACGGATGTCCGCCGCATGATCCCCCCGGGCATTGTAGCCTCCCATCCCGAGATGGACGTAGGAGGAAGGCGACCCATCCTCTGCGGTAAAGGTGATGTCACGCCCCGCCATCACGGTGATGGTATTGAGCGGATTCCCGGAAGCGTCACGCAATCCGAAATTGCCCTCGGTCCCGCGACCGCCATGGCCGAGTTGAGCGTAGTTGGACATATCGGCCCATTCGTTGGCCGATGTACCGCCAGAGGCAAAGAGGATGTCGCCGTCCCCTTTGGAGCCCACGACGAGATTCGAAGAGATTCCGGCCTGGACCGTGATACTCCCGTAGTGGTTCCCGTGGGTAGACTGACCGCCGTGACCGAGGAGAGCGTAGTTCACGTTCCCGCGTCCCGCACCCGCACTGGGCTCAAAGGCACGGGTCGTGTCTCCGGCGAGGAAGTTGATGCTGCCATCTCTCGCCACGACGCGGATGTTCCCGCTGTGACCGATGGGATTGCCCATCGCATCGAAGAGTCCAGTGACGACAGTGTTGTCCTGCGAGGTATCGGCCTCATTCCCGCCGTGACCGAGCTGGGTGTAGTTGCGACCATCCTCGTTCGTGAACAGAAATGTGCTCGCGTAGGTCCCGGCGACGAAGGTGATATCCCCGTTCACCTCCACGTCAATGTCTCCCTGGAAGCCGACGGCATTGACACCAGTGCCAAAACTGCGCGACCCGAAGCCGCCGTGACCGAGCTGACTGTAGTTCTCATCCCAGTTGCCGGACTTGAAGTAAAGTCCGTAACCGGCCTGCGGACCACTCGCGAATTCACCGGCGCGCAGGGTGATGTTGCCCTGGTGGCTGCCATCCGACTCGACCCCGCCGTGCCCGATCTGGGCCCACGAGTCGTTGTTGTTCCCGGCATTGTCGCCGAGCCCGCCAACGTCGTCAATCGAGGCGATAAAGCGGATCCCGCCTGTCGCGGTGATATCGATGTCCCCCGTATGACTGTCCCGCGAAACATAACCGCCGTGTCCGATCTGGACATACGTGGCAAAGTCGCGCCCCGCGAGGAACTCGATGTTGCCGCCACTGTTCACGGTAATTGCGCCGGTGTTTCCGGCCTGCATGATTTCACCGGGAATCGCGGCCGTGATCGGATTGCGCATCGCTTCACGGTATTGGCCGCTGCCCCTATAAGAGTTGTAGCCACCGTGACCGATCTGCGCGAACCCGGCATTCGCCCCGTTGACCGAATCGGCTCCGCGGAAGAGGATGTCTCCCGCCGTGGTGACATCGATGGCGCCGTTGTAGGTGCCGCCGGACTCCAATCCACCATGGCCGAGCAGGGCAAATCCGGCATTGTGATTGGTGTTCACATTCGGTGCGAGTGCCGTTCCCTGCAGAGCCCGGAACTCGAGTCCGCCGCCGCTCTCGACGGTGATGTCGCCCTCGGCATCGGCAAAAGCGCGCCAACCCCCGTGGCCGAGTTGCACAGAGGAATCTGTCCCGTTGATGCCGAGAGTGCCCTCTGCCTCGTCCGGAGCAATGAAACGAATGTCGGCTCCGGCACCGGTGGTGCGGACGGTGATGTCCCCCATGAAGGCGCCCAGCGCCGCGAGCGGACCGAACGCGAGCCCGTCGCTGTTCGTGGTGAAAGGCGTGAGCGGATGCATCCCCGGATTGTCCGCGTTCGCAACACCGGTCAAGGGATTGATGTAGCCGGTCGTCGGCTGGAGCTTTGCATAAAGATTGCCATCGATATCGTGCGCATCGCGGAAGCTCGACTGCCGTCCCCCGTGGCCGACCTGGGCAAAATTGGCTGCGGTCGTATTGGTCGCCGTCCGCCCCGTGGCCATCACGTTGATGCCGGTGGCCGCCTGCACGAGGATATCACTGTCGGCCCGGTTGTCATTGCCATCTCCTCCGTGGTTGCCGAAGCTCTGGGTGCCGCCGTGCCCGATCTGGGCGTGGGCGCTGGTCGCCTGCCCCCCTTGCAGAAGAATCGCGCCGCCGCCGCTCACCACACTGATGGCCCCGCTGTGACCGTCTCCGAACTGGCTGTTCGGGTCGGGGTTGGCGTGGATATTAAACCCACCGTGGCCGACCTGGGTGAAGGCCCGATCGCCGTTCCGGTTGCCGCCGATGAAGGCAATGTCGCCACCGGCGCTGACCGAAATGTCACCGGTGCGCGTTCCGGGCCGATAGACCACATCAGCGCTAACCAATCGATTTGTACTGCGCCGATAGGTCGTAGTGCCGCTCGCAGCCGTATCGGTAGAGTGGCTCTCGCGACCGCCGTGGCCGATCATCGCAAAGGAATCGGTGCGCCCGGCCTTGAAACGAATCTCGCCCGACGCCTCGACATTGATGGAACCGCTCTGCTCGCCGCTGGAATAGCCTCCGCCATGCCCGATCAGCGTGTAGCTGTTGCTGCCCGTGGAAGTCGATCCGGTCTCTTCGATCCGGTTGGCATTAAAATCAATGCTGCCACCAAGTGCCCTCACCGTGATGTTTCCATTGTGGTCGCCTGGCGTCTCGACACCGCCATGACCGATTTGGGCGTAGGTGCCCACCGAAGTGCCTCCCGTGAAACGGATATCACCACCCGTGGCCACGACGGAGACGTTTCCTCCGAATCCATCATTGAGAGGCAGCCCGAGGCCGAGCGCGGGATTGATCGAATTGTCAGTTGGCCAGGCGAACTGGCCGGTGCCGTCGAGGATATACTGAGTGCCATCGTGCCGGAAGGGGAGGCCCCAGTTGTCCGCAGCGCCGGCTGTCGCCGGCAGCGGCAAGTTGTTGCGATATTGGCGGAAGGCGGAATATCCCCCGTGGCCCAGCAACGCATAGTTGAGATATCCGGCGTTGTTGTCGAGGGAACCATCCAAGCGATCCCCTCCCCGGAAATTCACGCCATTGCCGGCCATGATATCGATTCCCCCGGTCTTGTCACCGTATTGGAAAATGCCGCCATGACCGAGCTGGGCAAAGTTCCTCCGCGTCTCGGTGCGGTTGTAGTGATTTTCGTCCTGGTTACCGGCGAAATTCAGCACGTAGACGTGGGCGCCGTAGGCGACGGCTTCCCGGCTACTGAGCGCATCGCCGCCGGTGAAGTTAATCGCGCCCGCTGCATTCACGGTGATCTCGCCCGACAGGTTTCCCGTATTGCTGCGACCGCCATGTCCGAGTTGGGCAAAGCTGTAGTGATCGTTCACATTCGCCCGATAGGATTGCCCGCCGGCGGTGAAGTTGAGATCTCCGCCGGAAATCACATCGATGTTGCCATAGTGGTTGCCGTTCACGGCGATTCCTCCGTGACCCAACATGGCGAAGTGGTCCGACCCCCTGACACCTCCACCTGCGAAGGAAATCGTCCCATTACCGGTCTCGACGAGGATGTCACCATTATGCCCGGTCTCCGGCGTGTTCGCAGCGAGAGGATCGTTCAAGTTGTTGTCGAGGGCGTTGTTGGCACCGACGGAGACGCCGCCATGGCCGATGTGGGCAAAGGCGTAGATGATGTCGGTGATGCCGCTGTTAGAGCGAGTGCCCGCACCCAGCACAGTAGAATAGCGAAGCCGATCCGCGTCGGAAGCAGCCGTCACTGCCGTGACCTCGGTGCCAGCGCCGTAGTAGTTGAAGGCGATGTGGTGATTGTCGATCAGTCCACCCCCTCCGCGGAAAGTGATCGCCCCGTCCGCCTTCGTCGTGATCGTCCCGGAGAGCGCGTGGCCCACGGGTGCGGTGGAGTCCATACCCCCATGCCCGATCTGGACGTAGGTGCGCTGGTCATTTCCCGCGATAGCCGTGAGGGAACCGCCCGAGCCGTTAAAGGCACCGGCGGCGTCGACTCCGGCACGCACATCGATATTGCCCGAGATACCACGATTTACAAAACCGGGAGTGATCGCGTCCTGCGGATGAGCACCCGCACGGGAGTTGCTGGCGTAGCCGCCGTGACCGATCGTGGCGTTGGCATAGAGGGCGTCGTTTCGTATCCCCGTGTTGTGCTCATAATTCACAAACACATCCGGCTGCGCGGCATTGTTCGAAGCGACGATGGCGGTGTTGAACTGAATCTCACCGGTGGCGTAGTTAATCGTCCCGACAATGTTGGAGGGATTGCCACTCTCAACGATGTTTCCGGAACCATCATCGACGAATTCCGGCGCTTTGTTCGGATCAAAGAGCGCAGGCGCCGCAATGGCGAGACGGAACTGCACGGTACCGGGCTGGATCTCATCCCCGATGAGTTTGGTCAATGCTCCCCCACCGGCGGAAGCGGCCGCGTCGAGCATTACGTAGCCAAGCCCTCCGCTGCCGTAGTGTGGGTTAAACTCGCCGATATCGTTGGCGTTACCACCATCGACGCCGGTCATCTCCTGGAACTCGCCGATCCGGCGCACGACGCGTTCAAGAGCTATCCCGCCGCGCAGGTCGATGTTGCGCCCGGCGTAGACCTCGATGTCGCCAAGATGGCTTCCGTCGACGTTGAGACCGCCGTTTCCGATATGGGCCTGGTTGCGGTTTCCGTTGCCGGCCGCAAGCAGGATGTCGCTATTGGCACCAAGTGCGCGCACGGTGATCGTCTCGCCGAGACGACCGAGGTGCGAGGTCGCCTCACCGCCTCCATGACCGATCTGGGACCAGTTGTATTTTTCCGCCGAGCGGTCATGCGTGAGCATGCCGCCGGTCAGCTTGATGCTACCGTTCTGGGCAATGACGGAGATGTTGCCAAAGTGATCGCCATTGCTCGCGTAGCCACCATGACCGATCGTCGCCCAGTGGAAACGCCCGTAGCCATCCCCTGACGATCCATTCGCGGTGTTGCCTCCCTTGATTTCGATGTCCCCCGCTTGCGCGGTAAGTAATATATCCCCCTGGAGGCCAATCCCGACGACATAAGTGTTGCCGTTGACATCAGAATCCCATCCCCCGTGACCGACCTGGACGAAATTCCGCCCGTCGTCATTGTCCTGCACCATCCCGTTGTCGATGGGATGGACGATCTTGGTTCCGGCGGTGAAGGTCATCGCGTCGCCCGAGATCACGGTGATGTCGCCGGAAAGAACTCCCGCCTGCCCGGGAAGAAGACCCACTTGCGCGGAAGTCCCCGGCCCACTGCTCCGCCCCCCGTGTCCCATCATCGCATAGGTGTCGGTGGCATTCCCCGCAGTAAAGACTACCCCGCCCGCGGGGCCTCCCCCGATGACACCGGGAACGAGACTCCGTGAGCCGGTGCCCGCCTGAACAAAGATGTCGCCGGCGTGCGACCCGTCAGCGTCGAAACCGCCGTGTCCGAGTTGAGCATACTGGTTCGCCTTAGTGTAATTGTTCGCGTTGCCGGCGAGGAATTCAACAATCCCGCCCGAAACCACGCTGATGTTGCCCGAGTTCGCGCTTTGGGTGGAAGTGCCACCATGACCGAGCAGCGCATAGGCGTTAGACGCGCCGCCGGCGTGGAATCGCACATCCCCGCCTGCAGTCAGAGTGATGTTTCCGGTGTTGCCGATGCTATCACGCCCGCCGACGCCGGCCCCCTGTCCGCCATTCCCAATCTGCACAAAAGAAGAATCGGAGTTCCCCACCGCCCACTGGTAATCGGCGGAAACTGCCTCTGCGGTCGGGTTGACATTCTGGCGGAAGCGGATACGACCGGTGTCGTAGTCGATCGTCGCAACGACCGCATTGGAAGCGTTGACAATGGTACCGTTAAGGAGCGGACCTTCCCGATAAATGGTCCCTCCGACATTCAAAGCGAGAGTCCCGGGGAGGACACGCCCGTGGCCGAGGAAAGCCTCATTCGGACGAAGCGCGGTGTCGGACTCGGCGGTCCGCTCGGCGGCGATGGCCACGTTTGTTGCCAGGGTCGGGTTGGCGTAGGAGTAGTTAATGTTGCGGTTGAGAGAGTTGCGATCATTCTCAAGGTCACCGGTGTTGGCCGTCACGAGCGAGGAATCGACCGTCACTTTTCCGGTGGCGTAGTCAATCGTCCCGTGGGCCACCCCGTGGGTTCCCACGGCGTAGTTCCCACCCACCACCGCAGCGGTACGGTAGAGAGTCCCGGTTCCGTCGCCGTTCGGGGCATCCCGAAGATCCTGTCCCCCTGTTCCGCCGAGGTCAATCAACAGAGTGCCCGCCACGATGTCGCCCTTGTGTGCCGCTTCAGAGGCTCCGCTGTTGCCGTGATAGAGCTGGAAAGCGCGCTGCATCATCGACGCCTCCACTAGGGTATCGTAAGTGTGGGGACTTCCGATCCAGTAGTTCTGAATGCCCGAGGCAGGGAAGGCTCCGGGTCCCTCAACGGTGCCGGCAGTGTAACCCGTGACTTGAATACCGGGCAGGGTTTTCGGCCCGATCGCGTGGATGTTGCCCCCGGCGTTCAACGTGATGGTGCCGGAGTGATCGCCGTCCATCTCATAGCCACCGTTTCCGATCATCCCGTAAGAGCCAAAGCCGCGTCCGAGGATCTGGTTTTGCCCCGCGTAGAGAAAGTTTCCGGAACCATCCCGGGTCACGATACCAATCATCGAGGAGCGCTCGACCATATTAGTGCCGGGATTCGACGCATCGATGATGATGTCGCCTGCCGCGTCCACGGTGATGTCGCCACCGGTCACTGAAGCGTTAGCTCCCGCAGTGCGGTAACCGCCGTGGCCGATCTGGGTGAAATCACGATCCCCCCCGCCGGCGGTGAGCCTGACACTACCCTCCTGCGCCTCGACGCCGATGGTGTTGTTGAGAGAGAGCACGCCGTTCAAGTTCACGCTGCTGCCGCCGTGGCCTATCATCGCGTATTTGATATTCGTATCCCAAGCGTGCCCCTGCACTCCCGACTGGGGGATCTGGGTTCCCGCCCCGAGAGTCCCCACGACGCGTTCCAGCAATTCGGAATTTCCCGCAGAGCTCGATCCTGTCTCACCCATCGCCCAGTCGACATAGTCACTCGAGAGGAAAACGTCGGAGGGACCCGAGAGCCTCGAGGTCACCTCGACATCCCCTTTTGCCCGAACAATAATGTCGGAGAGCCCGTCGCCGGTAACCTCGCGGGTGAACTCCTGACCGCCATGCCCGATCTGGGTATAACTCTGACGCATACGACCGGAACGGAAGATGATATCGCCATCCATCGCCCCTGCTCCCTGCCCGGCAAGGACTTCAATCCTCCCCTCCTTCCTTCCCTGGACGTTGATCCCGCCATGCCCGACCTGGGCAAAGTTGTAACCGTAACCCCAGGTGCGATCGGCCCGCTTCTCTTCGCCTCCGACAAAAATCACCCCGCCCTTATCCGCTTCGACACTGATGTCTCCGTTGAAGCCAGTGCTGAACGCCTCCAGCGCGAAGGTCTGAGTGCCACCGTGGCCGATCATGCCGTAGCTGAAGTACTGGTTGCCGGCCCTCACTTCAATCCCAATGTCGCGGAGAATCCCCCCGCTCGCGGGATACGGCTCGGTGCCGGGTCCCGGATCAGCCGTCCAGTTCCCCGCCGCATCATAGCCCATGTTGTCGCGCACGGCGACGGTTCCGCCGGCGAAGACTGAAATGTTCCCCGACATGGAGCCCTCGGGGCGCACGTTCCGGACACTCGTTCCCGGCGCCGCAAAGGCGGGGTTTACGAAGGTCGCGTTTGAAGCATCGTAGAGATCAGCCACGGTCGCCGGGGCGGTGAAGAACCCCTGAAGGCTCACGTTAGTACTCAAACCCGCACCCGTCACGGGAGCACTCTCACTGGACTGACCATGCCCGATCTGCACGTGGCTGTAGAGCACCGATGGGTCCATCACCGAGTTGTTCCCGAGAGGGGTATTCACATCAAGAATTGCCCCGGTGTTTCGGTTGGTCCCGGCACGAGGCAACTGATTAAAACCGAGGACCCGCACCGCCCCGGTCGTCGCCGTGACCGAGACCGCACCCGATCGCTGCAGATCCCAAATAGAGGTGCGGTTGGCCCCACCTCCGCTGCCGTGACCGATCTGCGCAAACCCCCCGGAACCGCCGCTCCCGCGCAACTGGATGCCCGCACCGGCAAGTCCGCGACCGTCGCCCGCCGTCGTCGCTCCGAGAGCCGTGACCGAGACGTCTCCATGGAGACTGGCCGCCTGCCGATAGCCCCCGTGCCCGATTAGCGCGAAATCGCCGCTGCCCTGATCCGGAGTCGAGAGATCCGTGAAGCCCGCCGCCGTTTCGAAACCGCGAGCCGCAGACACGAGGATATCTCCAGCCGCCGTAATCGAGATCGGGGCATTGACCCGGGCCGCGTGCCCGAGGTAGTTCGTCCGCCAGGTCGCACTGAAATAAGGCCGGTTATTATCCTGTCCCCCGTCCATGATGAAACCGTCGCGAGTAGTCAGAGGGAAAGGACCACCGTTACCGCGCACGGGCTCTGCCTCGACCGTCCCGCCGTGTCCGATCTGAACGTAGGCCCGATTGCGGTTGTCGGCCCCGCGCATGTCAAGCCGACCACTCAGACCGATCTCGATCGCGCCCGTCGCGCCGGAACCTGCCCCCTGGAAGGCGCCTCCTGCAAAAGCGGTGCCGCCGAGGTCGGTGATGTAGTCCTTGCCACGGACGTTACCGACCGAGTTGCCCCACCATTCGTTGCGCGAACCATGGTAGGTGCGGCCGCGTTCGTACTCGTAGCCGCTGTCGTGGAAGCCCACTTGCGCCCAGCGATCATCGCCGACCGAGTTGCTCGCGGTGATGAAAAGATTGTCCGCCGCGATCAGCGTCGAGCCAAAGCGGCTCCCGACTTCGACCTGCTGCGCACCATTCGTGGCGTTGACGAAGACGGAACCGCTGTTGAAACCGGCCGCATCGTTTCCGGCGTTTCCGTCGTTCATCGTCGCGAGCACCGCCGCCATGTCGAAAGTAATCGCAACCCCGACTTCACCTACGTCGGTCCCGCTCCACCCGGCGATCCCATTCCACCCGGCCACGAGATTGATCTGACCCGTGCCGGCACTGCGCACGGAGCGGTTTAGCAAAATGTTTCCAATCGCTAAAAGGGTCAACGAGCCCGGCGTCGTCGCGGCGTCCTCCTGATACCACTCGATCCTGTCATTCACCGTGATATTCCCGGCCTCGACTCCTCCGAAGTTCGTCGAAATGACGACATTATTCCCGAGATCCAACTGCTGCGAGAGCCACACGTTGTTGATCGTGCTGCCGCCGAGGGCACCAGCCCCGGTCGCCGAAATGGTGATGTTGGTGGGGTCAAGAAGAAGCGTCCCGGCCGGGCCATTCATCGCCGTCAGATCGATATTCCCTTCCACCGAGAGGGTATCTTTACCCGAAATCTCCGCAAAGCCACCCTTCGACACGCCGCGCGCCGAGAGATCTCCGGCGAAGAACGTGTCACCGTCGGACCAAACGATGAGATTGCCGCCCTGCCCGCTTCCCGTCGCATCGGCTCTCAACATCGCCCCGTCGTCGATGACGACACGATCGGCGTTCATTACCTCGGCGTCCCTTCCCTGAAATCCACCGCCAACACGAACATAACCACCACCGGTCTCGCCCGATGCATCAACGACCGCCGCGCTGCCAAGAGTAATCTCGTTCCCTTCGACGACCACTTCGCCACCATTGCCTGTCGCGGCGGACACATCGACCGTTCCGCCCATTTCCACCCGATCCGTTCCTGTGACACGCACATTGCCGCCCTGCGCCCGGATCATGCCATCCACTTTGGCATAGGCCGCCTCAATGAGGACGCGACCTGCGTTGCCCACGCCCGGACCGGTGGCCTGGATGGAACCGCTGTTGGTCACATTACCGCCCGCACCCCGCAGATAGACCCTCCCGCCCGAGTTCGTCGCCCCCGTCGCGCGGATCGAGCCTTTGTTGTTGATCGCGAGGGCAAACATATTGCCGTGCGCTTTCAGCTCCACCGCAGCGCCCTCGATCGTTCCGTCATTCAAGACCCCGGTGCCGCTCACGCCCGCACCTTTGGCCCGGACGAAGAGGCGCTCACCCGTGTTGCCGTTGGCCGTCAGGAGCACTTCCTCGCCGGCCGCAAGCCCCACCGTGCCGCTGCTCGCGGTGATCGAGCCACTGTTGGTAACAGTCCGACCGATCAGGAAGACATCCCCCCCGATGCCGTTGATCCGCCCCATGTTCGTCACATTTTCCCCGACTCCTTTAAAGGTCATGTCGCCCCCGGCGAGGAATTCCCCGTTCTCGACATCGAGAGTCGAGAGCACCAGACCGTGGACGTCGATGGTTCCCCCCGGTCCCACCAATATTCCGTTCGGATTGATCACAAAGACATTCCCGTTCGCCTTGAGCGCCCCGTGGATTGCGCTCGGGTCCCCCCCGGTGACCCTGTTGAGCACGGCGGCATTGCGATTGGGCTGACGGAACTGAGTCAGTTCCCCGGCGTCGATCGAGAAGCTTTCCCAGTTGATGATCGCACTGTTGCTGGTCTGCCGGACCTGCAGGTTGCCCCCTGCCCCTGCACCGATATTGACATTCCCGTGAACAACACTTCCCCCTCGCGGATTCGCCCGCACCGGGCCGTTCCAGAGGCACAGACCCGGCATTAGAAGTGAAATAATGACCGTTTGCAACCAGCTTGAGCTACGCACCATAGGCACGAAGCTACTCCGGTTAAGAGCAGGTAATTTCATAAGATTGAGGGGTTGAGGGGGTTTGAGCGGATTGGATCACGCTCTATGACGAGGCAGACTATGAAATCCCCTACTGATCTGTCCAATATTATTTAATAAATTACGGAAAATCTCGCGGCGCATTCAGGTAAAAAGACCAGTGTATTTGTTCCAACGCATCTCGTTATGAGTCAAAAAATTACTACAACTTAGATCATGAATTTTAGACTATTTAATTCCCCCACAATCCATGCGCAGGATTCTTTTAAGGGATGCGCAATGCGGGTGCGCCCTTCGAAGGTATCCCTCGACCCGATTCACGACGGCCGTCATAGTGCCCCATGCCCATTGAACATCATCCACTTATCGCAGAATTCCCCGAGCAGCGTGGATTGATTCACGCCCTCAAAACGGAGAACGCGCATTTTCAGCGTCTCATGGATTCCTACGAGACTATCGACAAGGAAATCGTCCGGATGGAGGAAGGGATCGAGACCCCGGCCGACGAGGTGTTGACCACCCTGAAAAAGGAGCGACTCGATCTCAAGGACCGGGTCGCCGAGATGCTTCGATCAGTAGCTACCTGACCCCGAAGAATTACCGGACATGAGTGACGACCCGGAGTTCAAACTGAAAGAAAGATTCGTCTGGAAGTGGAACCCTCACGGATGGCTCACCACCCTGATCATCGTCATCCTCATCATCCTTTTCCGTAACTTTGCGCGATGAACCCTGAAAAACTCGATCATTACCGCCTCAATCTCGAAGAGCAACTCGCCCAACTCACTGCGGCGACCGACGATCACGAATCCAAGCTCGACGAGAGTCACACCACAACTGACTTTGTCGGGGCGGATCGAGCTGCGGAGCTGGTGCGCACGTTGCGGTTCCCCGTAACCATTCCGTCGACATCCACCCGGGTCGATTGTTCGGAAAAGTGTAATTCCGTATTCTCCACTGATTTCCGCTTTGTCTTGAGCACAGAAATTTCGCCCTCAAGAATGCTTTTCCGGTTCTCGATGGAAAGGCGGTGCGAATCGTAGGTCGCCCTCAAGAGGGAGAGGCGGTCCTGCTGAGTCGGGGCCCCCGCCGGGCCCGCAGCGGGAACTGGAACCGGCGCCGTGACCGGGCTTGCCACTGTCGGATTTCCTCGCTCCGGGCCGGTCTGCGCCGGGAAGCTGCGGGCCACTGCCTCCCCCTCGAGTGACTCGAGGCGGCGCTTCAGGTTCTCGATCTCCCCTTTTGCGGTAACGAGGGCCTCGTTCGTGGTGTCAAAGTCCGCTCTCGACTCCTTCATCTCGTCCTTGAGTCCCGTGATGATAGTACGATGAGCCTCGGTCGGCCTCGTGGAAGTGAACCGTATCCAACCGCAGAATCCCAGGAGTAGGACGATGACGAAGCTGAAAAGTTTTTTCATGAAGCGGGCTGGACTACCCTTTCCTCAGAACGGTCTTCTCGCAGTGGAGGGATTACTTCAAAATAGAGCACTCCCCCAAACGACGCCATCACTTTTTCATCGGGTGCTCTTTGAGCAGCTCGTCCGTGTTGTAGAACATCATCCTGCCCGGATTGGCGTCGCGGATCTTTTTCACCTGCGCCGCCTCGATCGGATCGGCCTTGTTGCCGAAGCTGTTCCTCACAAAGGTCAAGACCGAGGCGATCTCCTCGTCTTTCAACATCCCGCCGAAGGGAGTCATCGGCACGAGGCCGTCGTATTTCTTCCCATTGACCTCGAGCGGACCCATCAGGCCGTAAAGAGTCAGCTTGATGAGACGGTCGGCGTCGTCGGTGACCCAGGGACTTTTCTCAATCGAGGGGAAAGCGGGATCGAGTCCCTTGCCGTTGGGCTGGTGACAGGTAACACAGTGTCCTTCGCGGAAGTAGATATCCTGCCCGGCGAGGAACTTTTTCTTTCCGGCGTCGCTGAGGTATTTGGGTGCAGGGAGGACGGGATGATCGATCAGCTCTGCCTCCGCCACCCCGGCGAGTCGGTCGCTCGCGGTCTGGGCGGCGTTTTTGCTCCACTCATCGAGCGGGAGAGCCGAGGCAGCCGCAACAATCTTCTTCGCCGCCGCAGTGTCCGGAATCCACGAAGCCGCCACGATCGCCTCCAAACGCACGCGCCCCTCGGGATCGGTAGCCGCCTTATCGAGCAGCGCGACATAGTCGGGGAGGAGGTGATAGTTGTAACGCACCGCACGAACGGCGGCGGACCGGGCGTGGAAATCCGGCGACTGGAGCACTTCCCGGAGAAGATCGGCGTCGATCCTGTTCATCCCCCAGGTCACCCAGAGCGCCTCGAGCCGCTGGTGTTCGAACTCCGGATCCGCCTTGTCGAGACCGGCTACCCAGGTCTTCACCGCCGGCAGGACCTCTTCGACAGGGAAAGCACGGAGGGCGCGGCGGCTGCGGTAGCGGGCGCGAAACTCGGGCAGCTTCAGATTCCCGAGTAGTTCGGAGATACCGGCGCCGTCCACCTTCGCGGGAGTCACGAGCGGACGCGAGGGGTAAGTGATGCGATAGACGCGACCGTGGACATGGTCGCGCAGCGGGTCACGGGCATTGTGCTGCATGTGACCGATGAGGACGTTGTGCCAGTCGATCACGTAAAGTGAACCGTCGGGGGCAAACTCGAGATCGGCCGGACGGAAGTTGCCGTCCTTCGAGGTGAGAAGATCCTGGCGGAAAGTGGTTTTCCAGCCGGTGCCATTGTCTTCGATCTGGTGTTGCTTGATGCCGAGGAATCCGATCGCATTCGCGAGGATGAGGTCGCCCTGCACCTCGTCGGGAAAATGCCGTGACGAGACCACTTCGAGTCCCGAGGTCGGGCGCACACTCTGGCCCTTGGGAACGAGATCCGGAGTCGAGGGAGTCTTGCTGCCATAGGTGGACTTCACCGAGACCGGGAGCATCCAATTGAGGCTCGGACCGGAGGTGTGGAGGAAGAAGTCCTGCCCCCATCGGTCGAAAGCGACGCCCCACGGATTCGGAATCGCGAGCTGCGCGGTCCGCTCGAGCTGCATGCGCTGCGGACTGTAGCGGTAAAAACCGCCATCGACCCCGCGGACCGGACCGTAGGCGGTCTCGACGTTGGTGTGGAGAAAGACGCCCTCGCACATCATCATTGCACCGGACGGATCGGCGGTGAAGGCGCTGATCGCGTGGTGCGTGTCGTGCGAGTCGAATCCGCCCAGGATGATCTCGCGCACGTCCGCCTTGTCATCGCCATCGGTGTCGCGGAGGAGGACCAGATTGGGTTCCTGTGAGACGTAGACACCCTCGGGGGCGAATTCGAAGCCGATCGGGAGATGGAGCTTGTCGGCGAAGACGATCTCTTTGTCCGCCTTGCCGTCGCCATTGGTGTCCTCGTAGATGAGGAGCTTGTCGTCGGGGCGCGCATCGCCGGGCCGGTAGTGCGGGTAGGTCGGCATCACCGCGACCCAGAGGCGTCCCTTGTCATCAAAGGAGAGTTGCATCGGATTCGCCAGATTGGGAAACTCCTTTTCCGAGGCGAAAAGCTCGACTTTATAACCCTCGGGCACGGTGAGGGACTTCTCCGCCGCTTCACCGTAGAGATACTCGGTGCTGCCGTTCTTCACGCTCGGCTGGTAGTTCGTGGGGACGGGCGGGAGGGTATGCGTCTTCGAATCATCGACGGTGAGATCAGTCGTTTCACCGGTGGTGACCCGCTTGATGAGATCGTCGCGCAGCGCGGCCATCTCGCGCATTTTTTTGACTTCGTCAGGGTAGTTCTGCGGGCCGAAGGGATTGTAACGCTGCCCGTGGGTGTGGACGCCGTTGAGGATGTGATAATCACTCTTCCAGAACCAGTCCTTGTCCTTCACCGCCGCGAGGACTTTGGCCGGGTCCGCCTTTGACTGGCGCGCCTGCGGTCCGTAGAGGCCGTCGGCGAGGATCCCGGCGAGTTGCCCGTAGCCCGACTCGGTCGGGATGAATCCGCCGGTCGTAAAGGGCTCGTCGGTCGAGGCGTAGAGCCGCTTCGTCGGGGTGAAAAGATCGATGTAGGTGAGAGAGTGTTTTTTGGCGACCGCCTCCATCGCCACCGCATAGAGGGCGAGGGTGGCGTTTTCCATTTCACCGTTCGGGAGATCCTGACGATCACTAAGATCCTCGTAGGCGATGGGCGAGACGAGGACGAGGCGCGGGGCCTCTTTGCCGTTGTAGGCCTTGCTCAGGGTGTGCTCCACGAAGGCTTCGAGCTCCGCCTGATAGTTCGCGACAGCATCGGCACCGTCGAAGGACTCGTTGTATCCGAAGAACGCCACCACCGTATCGGCCTGCAGATAGGTGAGCCACTGGTCGGGCGTGGGGAAAAAGCCCTTGCCGTTGTGAATGGTATTGTCAGGGTGGAACTTTTCCGCACCCGGGAAGGCCCACTGCGAGACGCGCGAGGGATGCGGACGGAAGCCCGGGGTGTCGCCGGGACGCCCCATATTGCGGAGAAAGATTCCGGCCTCGGGATAACGCAGGTGCAGCTCGGTCTCGAAACGGCTGTAATAGACATCGCGCTCGGCGAGACCGTTGCCGATCAAGACGACGCGCTCCCCTTTGACCGGGGCCGCGACGGCTTGGGAACGCGCTTTGCTCGCCGCCGCAGGATCGACTTCGGGAGCATGGGGAGCCCCGTCACCGCTATTGTCGGGACGCTTTTTCTCCTCCGCCTTCGCCGCCTCCTCGGACTTCGTGGGCGCCTTTGCTTCGGGAATCTTGAGGTCCGAGGTCGCGGGGCTCTTGCCCAGGGCATAATCGTCAGGCTTGCGATTGAGCTTCTTGTAATGCTCGGCATTGAGACCGCTGTAGAAAGAGGGCGTGAAGGCATCGATCGGCGTGACATCGGCTTTTGCGGGGACTTTCTGTCCGGTGAGCGAGATCGCCGTGTTCACGATGAGACGACGCAGGTCTTCATCGGCGAAATCGACCGAGGCGCCGAGCGTGGTGCAAAAGGCCTGTCCCTTCGTCTTGCCATCGGGCGCGGTGTATTCGCGCAGCCAGGCGAGCGGCATCGCAGGATCGTTCTGTTTTCCTGAGACGGCCTTCGAGGCGGGATCGAGGGACTCGGTCACCTCTCCGCGGAGGAAAAGCGTCACTGCGTAGGGATCGAGATTGGCGATGCCGTAGACATCACTTGTGGCAAAGATCTCCCCCACCCCGCGCATGATCTCATGCGAACCGTTCGAGGTGATCGGGACACTGCGGGTGCCCTCGACCTTGTGCTTGCCGTGGTGATTGACCCACTTTTCCCCGAGGATCTTCAGGCCGAACTCCGACCACTTGAAGTCACCCGTTTTTGCATCACCCGAAAAGGCATGCGTCGCGGTGCGGATCCCGATGACAGGTTTTCCCGCGTTGAGGAATTCTGCAAAATTCGCGAGCTGGCCATCCGGGAGCTGGCGGAAGCGTGTCCCGATGATCATCAGATCGGCACTGTCGAGTTCCTCAGAGCCCGGGATGTTCTTCTGAAAAGTCGAGTCAATGTAGCCGCCCTCGGGATGGATCGCGAAGAGGACGACGCAGTCGTAGCCGTATTTCTGACTGAGGATCTTGCCGAGCATCGGCATGGTCTCCTCGGTGCGGTACTCTTCGTCACCCGAGACGAGGACGATCTTTTTCCCGTTGGCGGTTCCTTCTTTCGCGGGCAAGAGGAGCCGGTCGGCGGCAAAGGAGGAGAGGCCGAAAACGGCGGTGGCGATGAGAGCGACGAGGGTTTTCTTCATAAAACACAAAAATGGGGGGCCGTTATATACCGCATCAGGGTAAAAAAATCTGACAAAAGAAATGCCGGATCAGGCCAATTCCCGATCCGGCCATTCCACCGTATCCCCCCCGCCCCGGCTCAGATCTCCACCCATTCGCCCGGGATGGGCACCGCATACTGGCCGTTCGCGTCGGCGATGAGCGGAGCCTCGCTGTCGTGGGTCAAATTATCGATGTCCGGATTGAACTGGAATTCCGACGCCATCGCCTCGTCCCAGGTGATGACCTTCCCCATGTGCGTCGCCGCCCGCCCCATGATCGAAGTCAGGTTCGTCAGGGCAGCCCTTTTCGCCTGGTTGAAGGGCGTATCCTCGCGGATCGCTTTGGTGAAGTCGTTCCACTGCGCCTGCCAGGGCGTGAGTTCCTCCTTCGGCGCTTCCCAGAGGATGTTGTCATCGGCGATGCGACGGTCTTTGAAGATCTTTGTCGTCCCGGCATGGATGTTGCCCGAGAACTGCGCCGCCTTTTCCGAACCCTGAATGTAGGTGGCGAAGTCGTTGTGGCATTTCGGGATGTAACGCACGTAATCGTATGCTTTCGTCCCGTCGGCAAAGGTCCACTCGATCGAATAGGAGTCGAGGTTCTGCCCCTTGTCAGTGTTGTTGAAGGCACGTCCGCCGATCCCGTGGGCGGAGACCGGATACTCGCCCTTGATCCAGCAGATCTCGTCGATCTGGTGGATGTCCATCTCGGCCCAGAGACCGCCCGAGACCCAGAAGAACTTCGTGAAATTGCGAAGCTGCCACTCGAGGTCAGTCTTGTCAGCCGGCTTCGGTCCGAGCGGTCCCGAGGGGCCCATGCGGTAGGCGCTGATGCTCTCGATGTTCCCGATCTCCCCTTCCCCGATGCGGCGCATCAACTCGGCCCGGTTGACTGAGTGTCGACTCATGACCCCGGCCGCGATCTTCACCCCGCGGGCTTCGGCATCCTCGGCCGCCTTGATGAGCCGACGCACGCCCGGAGGATCGACCGCGAAGGATTTTTCCATGAAAACGTTTACGCCCTTTGAAACCGCATACTCGAGCTGCTGGGGTCGGAAACCCGCGTAGCCCGTGATCATCGCGACATCGCCCGACCCGGGTCGCAGCGTATCAATGGCCCGCTTGAAAGCATCGAACCCGATGAAGCGATTCTCCGGTGCGACGACGGCACGCTCCTTGTATTTCCCCTCGATCGCGACGCGGGAGCGCTCGAGTCTGTCCTCATAGAGATCGGCCATCGCGGTGAGGGACACTCCGTCGTCCGCGTCCATCGCATTCACGACCGCTCCGCTGCCGCGCCCGCCGCATCCGATCAGGGCGAGGCGTATCCCGTCACTGCCGGCAGCGTGGACGGCGGGGATGGAAATGCCGGCGAGGACCGAGGCCGCGGCGGCTTTACCGGATTGACCGAGGAATTGGCGACGGCTCGTGGCGAGCGGGTCGGTGGCAGGCAGATCGTTTGCTGGATTCATTGCCCACAGCGTGCCGACTATGCCCGCCGCTCACAAGTACGGGTTCGCGCACCGATACGGATCAGCGCCCGCGCGGCGTAAGATCGTCATTCGTCTCCGTTCCCTCGCTCAGGGCGATCGCCGCGAGCACTGCCTTGGGATCCTTCGCCGTGGTAATCCCCACCTGGCCAAGAGAGGTCTTTGTCGCGATGACGTTCCCCTCCTCATCCTGCGCCACGAGGAGATAGCCTTCAAATTCCCAGCCGCCCAGATTCGAACTGTCTTTGTCCTGATCGTAGACGGTCTCGATCGCCTTCAATTCGTGCTCCGACGACTTTCCAGCCACCAGCTTGGTCGAGAATTTCTGGACCGACAGGATCTTGTACCAGTCGTAGGCGCGATTTGCGTAGCGCTTCGCATTGCGTCCCACCAGCACGATGGTGCAATTCGTCTGGTCGAGGTCGATGTCGCGCGATCTATTTTCGACTTTCACTGAAGTGGAGATCGTCATCTCCTGCATGTAGGCGCTGTTCCCCTGGCGCGCCCGCTGGCGACCGTTCGAGACATCAAACGTGAAGTCGGGCAGCTCCTTCGGGGCGTTGGCGATGATCTTCTCCTGCGAGACCGCATCGAAGACGGAGATCTTCGTGTTGAAAAACTGACCGTCCGCCCGCTTGATCCTGACATTCCCGCTACTTGCGGTGTGGGAGATGATCTCGACATTCATCTTTTGACCTGACGTGCTCGCGACTTCGATCACTGCGGCGTGCAGTGATGACAACGTGCCGATGATAGTGATCAGCAGATATACGGCGAGAGTGCTTCGTGCGTGATTTGTGTTCATGGTGAGTCGAGATTATGAACCGATCGCAACGATGGCAAGCATCGTTTTCTAAATTGAAAAGGTAGGCCGAACCGTCCCGGTGAGCCGTTTGGCAAACGGACCCCGCTCGATGATCGCGGCTCGGCGGGGACGCCTCGCCCTACCCGGGATTTGGGGGCGGAGATGTGATCAGCAGGGGAAAGCGTCAATAATTTGACCGCCTTGACATCGTCGGCGAACAACCTCGGTCAGGCGGCAGCTTTTCGATCAACAGCCAAAGACTGCTCATCGAAGCAAGCCGGGCGCGGCTGCAACGCACGGATCAGAGTGGCGAGCTTTGCCGGAGTGAGTTCAGCAGCGTCCTCTACAGTGGCGTTGACCGGCATCCTTCGCAGGACTTCCTCGAAGTAGCGCTCGGGATCGATTTTCTGTTCCCGGCAGTTCGCCACCAAGGTGTAGAGCAATGCACTCGCTGGCCCTGCTTCCGCGTTGCCGATGAAGAGCCAGTTTCTTAACCCGAGTTTTAAGGGTCGGATTAGATTCTCCACCGCGTTGTTGTCGATGTCGAGACGACCTTCGAGGAGATAGCGTTCCAACTGCTCCCATTGGCCTAGGGCATAGTGGAGCGCCTCACCCAGTTTGCCTTTGGGGAGGTGGCGTTCGTGTTCGGCGATGATTTTATCTTCGAGTTCTTTCAACTGCGGTCGGGCATGGCCCGAGCGGATCAACATTCGGCAGGCATCGGTGTGCGGCCCGCCTCGCATTCGCTTCTCGATGACGTAGAGCTTGCGGATCATCGCGAGGATTATCTCGATAAGCTCAGGCGATTCGTCGCGTGCATCGAAAAACTTCCGCCGGATATGGGTGAGGCAAGCGCCAAGGAGGATTTCCCGATATCGTTTCGCGATGGATTCGTATGCAATGTAGCCATCACATTGGATCATTTTCACGAGGCACTCCACCGTCTCGTCGTCGAGGCCGAGGACCTCAATGATGCTCTCGTGCCCGCGCCCCAATCGCCAGTCAAAGGCGACTGTCCCGGTGGTCGGATCCCGATAGCACCACATGTAACCACGGGCAGTCCGCCCCAGGCCCGGTGAAAGATAGAACATCGGCGTTTGACTCGCTACGCTCGCCCTTCGGGCTGCCTGCGGCAGTCTATCTCCGCTGCGCTCCGGTTCATCGATCTGGATGACTTCTGCCAGGCGCAGCTCGTTGGTGATGGCGACTCGGAGGGGTTCGAGGTGTCCCACGGCGGCATGGGTCCAGGTGTTGAGCGTTTGCCGGCTCAAATCCCCCCCGAAGCGGTGAAGGAAGCGCCCCGACTGGCGGTAGTGCGGATCGTGGTAGACGTATTTGTCGGCCATGATCATCGCCAACAGGCTCGGATCGCACATCGTGCCGGGCACACTCGGAAGCGGAGCGGGAGCGACCACGGGGGCCGCCTCGCGATCATCCCGCGCCTTGAACTTTTTGCGGATCTGGCGCAGCCAGTATAACTCCGCTTTTTTGGACGGCGAGCTCGTCGTGATGTAGTTCTCCGATCTCGATGAAGGCCTCCGGATTGGCGAGGACCTCCTTGGGGATGATCACCTCCGAGACCTCGACGCGCAAGCAGCGGGGAAGGAGATC
>Ga0209284_10000662_pt1 | contig 56122 bp, 40 predicted proteins | sample FRY03_FD_187211 | JGI IMG/M metagenome (GOLD analysis project Ga0209284, IMG submission 187211) | Freshwater microbial communities from Lake Fryxell liftoff mats and glacier meltwater in Antarctica - FRY-03 (SPAdes) (version 2) | ecosystem: Environmental > Aquatic > Freshwater > Ice > Glacier...
GCTTTCCGCGTCTGGCCAGTTTGGCGGGCCATGTTTGGCGGGCCATGTCGGGGTCTGTTGGCCGCGATGAGTTGCTCATCAATTGTCCGCCTGTCGGTCAAGCCTGCGCGGACGATGGATCAAACTGGATCGTCCGCATGCTTTGACGAGAAGACTTGAACTACTGCTCGGACGGGCAGATCCGTCCGTGTCGAGCCGACAACTCAGTAGAAAATGGCGATATCCCACCAGCGCGAACCGTGGACATGATTACCATGTGCGCATCAGCCCATTTGCAGAGTTCAGACCTAATGTCGTTGCGTGGATGGAACAACGGAAAATATTCCCTCTGTCTTCAGTCTGCGATTCCTGTTTCAGAGATCCATTTCCGAATCTGCCTCTCGATGCTGTCTCGCACTTCGCGGAATTTCATCAGCTGCTCAAACTCAGTGTCCATCGGAACAGCCGGGTCGTCGAAAGGCCAAAGTTTAAGCTCTCCGCCAAACGGCCAGATCCGAGGGCAGTTCTTCTCGGCAGATTCGCAAACGACGAAAATGTGGCGCACAGCGACTCGACCAAGGAACTCTGATATCGGTTTTGGTCGGTGTCCGACCAGCGAGATGCCAGCTTCTTCCATGACGTAAACAGTCATGGGATGGATCTGGCTCGGTTCCAATCCTGCACTGGCCGCCACAAATCGATCCCCTCCAAGTTTTCGCAACCAGCCTTCGGCCATTTGACTGCGAGCCGAATTGCGGGTGCAGAGAAAAAGCACCACGGGACAATTGTCCGTTGATGAAACAGAATCTGGCGACAAGCTCATAAGTTAACACCTTTGTAGTTGTCAGAAATCTTCCAAAGGTGACGTGTTTGGGCGCTTTCGCTCGATGGCACCAGCTTTTGACAGCGGAACACGCGAGTGTTTCGGGGCTTGGCTCGAAGAGTCCACATTCCGAAATGCTCTGGTAGATTCCGCGACGACGATTTCCTTTCAAAGCTCGTGCCATTGGGTGTTCACTGGTGGAAATCACGGTATCAAGTTCGGACCATCGACATTCCATACAGCATTTCGCGGGCGATCTGGGCACAGCGCTCGTCGTACGTTGCAGATTCCTCTGGGGTGTCGTCGGCGACCTTGGGATCTTCGTAGCGGATCGAAAGCCGCAGGTCGCATCCGATGGCCACCGGGCAGTTCTGATCGGCGTGAGAGCACGTCATAATCGCACAGTAGTCTGACGCTGGATTGGGTGCCTGGTTGAAGACCTTGGAATAGCAGATCAGTGCTGGTTCGCTCTCAGAAAAAGTGACGAAATAATGCGGATTGCTGCTCAATTCCTCCGTCGTACTGCATCGCAGGCCGCATCGCTCCAGGGCATCCACGGTCCGTGGATTGCAGGCCGTCACTTCTGTGCCACCGGAAAATGTACGAACATTTGTGACGCCGTAGAATGCAGCACCAATCTGCGCCCAGATTTGAGTCAGATGACTGCGACGGGAATTGTGTGTGCAGACAAACGTCAGGTTCGCCGCCTGCCCCTTTGCATGAGACCTGCGGATGTAATCAGAGAGCTGCTGCAGTTCCTGTCGTCGCTCAGACGGAATACGATCAAACTCGCTGACCCGGTGTGAGATGTAGGGTTCGATCTCCAGATAAAGCGTCGCATTCGTAGTCTGTGATGACTCAGTCATTTGTGTCGATCCCTATAATTTTTCAGAAAACAAGTACTATGAATCCAATTCCACTTTCAGGACACGGTCTGGACGCTGCAACTCCATCATCTTGCGACAAGTTCTGCCTGCACAACCTCGACAGATTCCACGGAGATCGGTGAAAATCGCGGCCAATACACCGCACTCGCGATTAACGCGACGACCAACAACAACTTCAGGAGAAATGGGAACCATCGACGCAGGAAGGAGGGCTGTATTTTTGCCACAGTGAATTCCTTCTGTTCATGCAGAGATTTGCCGTAAGCTCAGGATGGACTCACGGCGGCTTCTGCGGCAATCGCATGATTGAGTGCCGCGCGTCCGACTGGTGGCTCGATCTGCCAGGGAATCAATGCGGTTCGACTTGCCTGTTGAGAGACGACTTCCTGAATATAGCGTGCTTCATTGCGCTGACGTTCGATCAGCAACGGATCTGTCACCTTCAATGGCGACAAACATTGATTGATGACCCACGCATAGGGTTCAATCTCAGCTCGTCGAAGATCGCGTTGCAGCTGAGCAGCTTCATGGACTGGAGTCGCTTCCGGCAGTGTCACAATCAGCACGCGAGTAAACTGCGGATCGCGCAATCTCGGCAACAGGTTCTGCACCGATTCAGACACTTCACTCGTCTGGCGAGTCACCTCGCGATGGTAGGCCAGGGCTGAATCCAGCAGTAGCACCGTATGTCCTGTGGGAGCAGTGTCGAGTACGACGAACCGATTTTTGCCCCCAGCGACCGCTTCCGCGAAGGCTCGGAAGACAGCAATTTCTTCCGTACACGGTGAACGCAGATCTTCCGCGAGCAGAGCTTTACCGGCTTCATCCAGACCAGCGCCGGCGTTGTCCATCACTTCTTTGGAATAGCGAGCCGTCTCAACGACCGGATCGATGCGACTGACCGTCATATTGGGCATGGTCTCACCAGCGACCGCTGCGGCGATGTGAGCAGCCGGGTCAGTCGTCGACAAATGAACCTGAAAGCCTCGGTCGGCGAGCGTCACGGCTACTGCGGCGGCGACAGTGGTCTTTCCCACGCCGCCTTTTCCCATCGTCAGAATCACACCATGCCCAGGTGCGGCCAGGTCATCAATCATCACGCTCAGCGACGGAGGAAGCTGCATACGATCGATCGTTGCATCCATACCGGTCGGTACTGCGGACGATGCGGGCGTCGCCGTTGATGGTTGTCCCAGATTTCGCAGCGCCGCAACGCCCAAAACACCGCCGGCCGTGAGGGGAATGAGCGTGCGAGGAAGATCTCGCAAAACCTCCGACATTTCCGAAACCGCCTGATCACCACGCCGTTCCATCGCGACTGCGAATGGATCGTTTCTGTCGGTGGCTCGAAACACCGCGTTGATCACCAGGTGCTGATTGCGAACTCCCAGTGCTTTCAGTTCGCCGCTGGTACGAGCGGCTTCGCGAAACGCTGTCGCTTCGGCGCGAGTCACCATCACCAGCGTAGTTGTCGCCGGGTCACTCAGTGCGTGGACAGTGTCCTGATACAGCACCTGCTGCGTCTGCAGGCCAGCGAGCGGTCCCAGACAGGACGTGCCAGTGGTATTGGATTCCATAAAGCCGGACCATGCAGACGGCAATGTCAGCAGTCTCAGTGTATGGCCGGTCGGAGCCGTATCAAAGATGACGTGGTCAAACTGCGATGTGGCCGTGGCATCTCCCAGTAGCCGAGAGAACTCGTCGAAGGCCGCAATCTCCAGCGTACACGAACCGGAGAACTGTTCCTCCATGCTGGCCACAGCGGCCGCAGGCAGAAGTGTTCGGTACGGGCCCACCATACGTTCCCGATATTCTGCGGCCGACTTCTCCGGGTCCAGATTCATCGCGGACAGATTGGGAATGGACGGCACCGGAGTTGGATGATGCTGCAGCGGCGTCCCGAGTACTTCATCCAGATTCGACGCAGGGTCAGTGGACACGAGTAAGACGCGTTTCCCGGCATCGGCAAGTCTGACCGCCGTCGCGCAGGCGACCGACGTCTTGCCGACTCCGCCTTTTCCGGTGAAGAAGAGATTGCGAGTTGGAGATTTCAAAAATTTCATGACTTATGTTCCTTGTGGGGCGAGCGGCAGGGCGTGAGTCCTCCGAGATTCTTGCGATGAATCATTTATTTCTTCGCTGCTTGGCAGCAACCCAAATTGCGTGGGATGTTCCGCAGCCTGCGGGCAAAGTGGCAAATCAGCCTCGGAGGGCTGACGCCCTGCCGCTCGTCCGGCGGAATTTCTTCAGCAACAGCCCGTCGAACCACTGCAGCAACCCTGATCGGCGATCGGCAGTGATACAGATTTTGCAGCCACGCCACCGGTCCACATGTCGAGCATTTCACGCGACGGATAAATGCCGCGACTCACCACCTGCCCGTCCACCATGACAACAGGCAGAACGTCCGTCCCTTTTGTGGACAGAAGCGAGTGAATCTCGGTGTTCTGAATAAAAGCCTGTGGTTGCTGTGACAGGTTGTACCGTTCCACGGTGTGCCCCGCATGCTTCAATGCATCAAGATCCGCAGCAAACCGCGGCAGCACCGGATCAACGCTCGGGCCGCAGATTCCTGTCGAACAGCACATTGGTTTGTCATAAACCTGAATCGTCTTCCTGGTCGAGCTCATGCTGATCTCCAGTACCTCAAATCAAATTCATCGTAAATCGCCGAACAACAATATTGAAAAGCAAGAAAACGCCTACAGTGATGCCACCATCGATTTTAACACCGCGAGCTTTTCCGGGTTGATGCAATAACAGACCCTGGGGCCATCGACTTCGCCCTGCACGAGTCCCGACTCTTTCAGGATCTTCAGATGCTGTGAGACGGTTGATTGAGCCAGTGGCATCTCATCCACAATTTCACCGCAGACGCAGGCGTTGCGACTAATCAACAGTCGCACAATGCGCACTCGCGCTGGGTGAGCGATCGCCCAGGCCAAAGCCGCGATTTGCTCCGCCGTTTGATCGGCCGGCAAAGTACACGGCCTTGCGTCGTCGCAACACGACTTCTTTTTGACAACCTGTTTGGGCACGTTTTTAACTCCGTTATCTATTATCGTCGATGAACGATAACACTTATCAGCCATTTCGTCAAGAATCAATTGCCGCTAAGTAAGCCGTCTCGTTTTCGACCTTACATTCCGCCGCCTGCCTCGCCTTTCAATTGGCGTATATCGTGGGATGAACGTGACACCCGTCCCGCTTGCATCCGCAAGCCGATCTGACGTATCGCAATCCGCTCCGGTGAGACCACCTGCAACCGCGATATTCACCGTCAACCGCCACAGTTTCCTGTATCGTCCGCGCCTACATCGGTCTTATCACCCAACGCAGCGAAGCGTCTGTTCCCAGCGCGCGTCGGTGGCGAACACCGAAGCGGAAAGCAAACCAGATTAGACGCTTCGTACTGGGCGACCGGCGCGGATGTGTGACTGGCGACGCCGGGTCGGTTGATGCCATTGTTATATTCAATGGCTGTATGCACAGGCACTCGTGTAGACGTCAAAATAAAATGTACCGCCCGGCGGTTGAAAAGTGCTCCGCTTTGCCTGGTTGAGACTCTTGCTGGAGCAATGATGGAGGCTCACAGCGAACGGGGCAGACTGAATTGTCACTTCGACTTTACTGAAAGCCGGCTTGAGTTCGTCGTCTGTTTCGTCGTCGCGCGTCTGCAATTCAGTAGCTCTCGCTGCAGGCTTCAAGGATGTGGCAGCGCAGTGTCAGACAGTCCAATGTCGCTCCTGTCAGTGACCGCTATCCCGATAATTAGAAGCCGTTTTCGGGCTCTTTCTCCAGGACCACTCCCTGAATTCAGAGCGAATTGAAACGAGATTCGTCTTTAAGTGACTGGTGATGAAGCCAGAGTGTGCCTAATCTGGTGTTCGCCCGATTGAATAGTCCACGCTGCGATGGAACGTGTATGTTCAAGTATCAGCATCTCATAGCCCGTTTAACCGCAAGAATGCTGCGGAGGTTGCGTACCATAGATTCATCCAAATTGGCGTGGACTGTCGTGGCCTGGGCTTTCGTCATCCCGGTCGCGACATTCGCTGCTGATGAAAAGGAACCTTCGGATTTTGAAGCGTCCGTGCTGCCGTTGTTGCAGGAAAAATGTGTGAAGTGTCATGGGGCGACGAATCCCAAGGGCGAGTTGGATCTGGCTTCGATCTCGGGACTTCGACGCGGCGGTGAATCTGGAAGCGTCATCAAGTCTGGCGACGCTCAAGAGAGTACGTTATTTAAAAAGCTGACTTCCGGTGAAATGCCTCCGGATGAAGCGGACGCATTGACGGCAGAGCAGATTGATGTCGTCCGACAGTGGATCGACTCAGGAGCGAAATCCGCTCACGACTCAGGCGATCCGTCGAAGTCTGACGACATAGTCACTCAGCACGATGTCACCCCGATTTTTCTTCGCAGGTGCATCGTGTGCCATGGCTCTCATCGTCAGGAGGGTGGACTGGATCTGCGGAGCCGCGAAACGATGCTTCGCGGCGGGAAATCCGGATCGGCTCTCGTGCTGATGGATGCCGAGCACAGTCGTTTGCTGCAAAGGATTCGAGCAGGTGAGATGCCGCCTGCCGACAGACTCGTCGAAGCGAGTGTCAAGCCGGTTGCGCCTACCGAACTGGATACGCTCACACGCTGGATTTCCGCTGGTGCGCCTGTCGTGGATTCGGCCGAAAACGCGAGCGACGATGCTGTCCTCGGTCTTGAATCATCTGTTCCTCACAAGATCACCGACGAAGATACAATAGATGAACGCAGCGATTTCTGGTCATTCAAGACGCCGCAGGTGGTCGCAATTCCGAACGTTCGCAACAAGGAGCGAATCTGTAATCCGATCGACGCATTCGTGCTGAAGAGGCTCGAAGAACAGCAACTCTCGTTTGCGCACGAAGCTGACAAGGAGACCTTGCTGCGTCGCGTCACCTTCGATCTCACGGGGCTGCCGCCCACGCCGGACGAGATCAAAGCGTTTCTCGCTGACGAGTCGACGGAATCCTATTCAACAGTTGTCGATCGACTGCTTCAGTCACCGCACTATGGCGAACGAATGGCCCGTAGTTGGCTGGATCTGGCTGGCTACGCGGATTCGGAAGGCAAACGCGAACAGGATCTGCCTCGACGGCACGCCTGGCGGTACCGTGACTTCGTGATTCGATCGATGAATGCAGACAAGCCCTATGACCGCTTCCTTCTTGAGCAACTGGCGGGCGATGAACTTGCAGACTACGAACATGCCAGTGTCATCACGGACGAAATCTATGACAACCTGGTAGCGACCGGGTTTCTGCGAATGGCTCCGGATCCGACATGGGCCAACATCACCAACTACATCAACGATCGCATCGACGTGATGGCTGACGAGATGGATATTTTTGGATCGGGAGTCATGGGACTCACCTTCAAGTGTGCACGCTGCCACAGTCACAAGTTCGATCCAATCTCTCAGCGTGATTACTATCAACTTGTTGACATTTTCAAAGGCGCAATGGATGAGTATGATTGGCTGAAGCCAGATATCAAACCAGGCATCGGCCCCGTCAGCTCGGACACGGTGCCTCCTCGGTTGTTGCCATTCGTAACGACCGCGGAACAGAGCGCCTGGGAGGAAAACGACGCGAGAATTACAGAAGCCATCAAGAGTATTCCCGCTGATCAGGATCCGGCATCGGCGGAACAGACGCGACAAAAACTCGCCGCAGAACGCAGTCCGCAACCGATGATTCATGCGTTATGGGATCGCGGCCGGCCATCGCCGACGTATCTCTACAGGCGAGGCGATCCGATGAACTCCGGGCCGCTTGTTCACGCGGATGTGCCAGCGTTTTTGAAAGGTCAGATGGAAGCTTTCGAAGTAAAACCGCCATGGCCCGATGCGAAATCTACCGGGCGACGACTTGCATTTGCGAAGTGGTTGATTCAGCCCAGTCATCCACTGACTGCGCGAGTCGCCATCAATCGCATCTGGAAGCAACACTTCGGCAAAGGGATAGTTGCGTCGCTCGGTAACTTTGGCCATACAGGCGATCGACCGACGCATCCGGAACTGCTCGACTGGCTGGCACTTGAATTTATCAACAGTGGCTGGAGCATGAAGGCCATGCATCGCCTGATGGTGATGAGTGCCACATATCGACAACTATCCGTCGCGACGCCTGAGCAACTGCAGCGCGACCCGGACAATGTAATGTATTCTCGAATGCCGATGACCCGACTGGACGCAGAAGCGATCTACGACGCAATGCTCAGCGTTTCCGGACAACTCGATCCAACTCTATTCGGACCGCCAGATGAAATCGACGTTCGCGTTGACGGACTGGTTACGCCCCGGCGAACGCCCAGTGGATGGCGTCGACTGATCTACGTGAGCCAGCAGCGCAAGAATATCGTGACTCATCGCGAGAATTTCGATTTTCCTCAGATGAATCCCAACTGCCTGGATCGCCGCGATTCACTGGTCGCTCCTCAGGCTCTGCATTTGATGAACAACGGCATGGTTCGCCAACTTGCCGAGGCGATGGCCAGGCGAGTGATCAAGGAAGCCGGAGATGACTGTGAAAGGCAGGTTGAACTTGTAAGTCTTTACGTAGCCGGCAAGCCACTATCGTCACTCGAAAAACAGATCAGCCTCGAAGGGATGCAGGCGTTCCTGGCGGCATGGGCAACACACGAATCAAAGTCACAGAGCACAAGTCCGGAGGACATCGCGGCCGTGAGAATCAAAGCGTTGACCGAATACTGTCATGCTGTGTTGAACTCGGCGGCGTTTTTATTTATTGATTAGCAATAGTCGCCTTTCGCTCCGCGAAAATAGCGAATCGCATCGTACGGGATGTGGTGTTCGCGCTACTTTCGCGGTGCGAACGGCGACTATAAGACGACAATAAAGGGAATTCAAAGACACATTATGCTTGCAGCACCTTACGATCGTCGATCTTTTTTCGGCAGTGTTGCCACTGGTCTCGGCGGGACAGCGCTGTTGTCGTTGTGCGATCCCACTGCAACACAGTCGCGTGCTTTCGGTGCCGAACTGGATGTCGCTTCATTTACCAATCTTCGAGCCCGTGCATCGCATTTTCAGCCTAAGGCAAAGTCCGTCATTCAGCTTTTTATGAATGGAGGCCCCAGCCAGATGGATTTGTTCGATCCGAAACCGATGCTTGAGAAGCATCATGGAGAAGCGTATTTCGGAAAGATCGCTGGTGAAGTTGAGAACCCTCAGTCCGCCGGTGCCTTGATGCGAAGTCCATTCCGATTCGCCCAGCGCGGGAACTCTGGTCTGTGGATCTCGGACATCATGCCCCATCTGGCGAAGCAGGCCGACAGTGTCGCCATGATTCGTTCGATGTCTACGACGAATTTGACTCACGAACCTGCTGTCTACTTCGTTCAATCCGGCAAGACAGGTCCGGGACGTCCTACTCTTGGCTCATGGGTTGTGTATGGTCTAGGAAGTGAATCACAGAATTTGCCTGCATATGTGGTGTTGGATGATCCGCTGGGACTGCCGGTGAATGGCACAGAAAACTGGCAATCCGGATTTCTGTCACCGATGTTTCAAGGGACGAGGTTACGGTCGACCGGTGCTCCTGTATTGAATCTGCAGGCTGATTTCGAGCGTCCGCAAAAAATTGGGGATCTTCAACGTGAACTGATTGCGAAGCTCGATCAAGCCCACCTGCAGCGACATTCGAACCAGCCGATTCTGGCCGCGCGGACCGCCAGCTATGAACTCGCCGCACGCATGCAGTTGGCGGCCAGCGATGCGACAGACATTTCGAAGGAGACCAAAGAGACTCAGGAACTGTACGGCATTGGCAAAGAACCGACCGATTCGTATGGCCGTCGCTGCCTGATTGCTCGGCGGATGGTGGAACGAGGCGTGCGCTTCGTTCAGCTCTATATCAATCAGCACATCTGGGACAATCACACAGAACTCGCAAGCGGCTTGAAGAATTGCTGCGACCGTACTGACCAGCCATTCGCGGCATTGCTCCAGGATCTGAAACGGACCGGACTTTTCGAAAGCACCCTCGTCGTATGGGGTGGCGAATTCGGACGTCTGCCGATTGCGCAACTGCCCGCTGACAAAGACGAACGTCACGCAGGACGAGATCACAACAAGAATGCGTTCACATGCCTCTTCGCCGGTGCCGGTATCAAAGGCGGTGCCGTCCATGGTGCAACAGACGAATTAGGATTTTCAGCAACAGAAGACAAGGTGAGCGTCCATGATTGGCACGCCACAATTCTGCATGTTCTGGGAATCGATCACGAGCGTCTGTTCGTCATGGAAAGCGGTCTGCGTGAGAAACTCACTGGAGTTGAAAAAGCGACCGTGGTTCACGGTGTTTTGGAATAGTCAGGAGAACTTCGTAAATCTCTCGAAACAATGCACCGGTTTTCAAACTGTATGATGGACTTCCTGTCCGTCGTTTTTCGGACGGACTGGAAGTCCATCCTACTGTGAATTACTGAAAATATTTCAGGAAGTGCGCTGTGGCCACGTCGTAAAGGAAATCGCATAAGATGGTACCACAGACTTACCCTCTCATTGGCTACCGAGCCGTTGCCAACTTCGCCGTACCTCCACATGGCTGGAAGTGGACGGAAGTCTCGGCGATCGCGGTCGATTCGAAAGATCGCCTGTTCGTCTTCAGTCGCAGCGAACATCCAGTGATGATCTTTGATCGCGATGGAACATTTATTTCTTCGTGGGGAGAAGGAGTTTTCGCAAGGCCGCATGGAATCATGATTGGCCCCGACGATACGGTTTACTGCACGGACGATCTCGATCACACGGTCCGTCGATTCACTCCGGACGGTCGCTTGCTTTCGACGCTGGGAACAAGCGGAAAGCCATCGGACACCGGGGCAACCAGTGTTGATTATCGAAGCATCCTCCGTACCGGTCCGCCATTTCACTTTCCAACGAACTCCGCTTTGTCACCGAGCGGTGACCTTTATGTTTCGGATGGTTACGGAAACGCTCGTATCCACAGGTTTAATGCCAATGGCACACTGATCTCTTCGTGGGGTGAACCGGGAAACGGTCCGGGGCAGTTTCATGTTCCGCATGGGATTGCCGTCGATTCGCAGGGAGTTGTCTGGGTCGCTGATCGGGAGAACAGTCGCTTGCAGCGCTTCACGGCGGATGGGCGATTCATTGACCAGATAACGGAGATCGCTCGTCCATGTCAGATCGCTTTTGATTGTGATGACAACCTCTATGTTGCTGAACTGGGATATCGGTCGGGAATGTGGCCAGGTGTTGAACGACCTGCTCCCGATGCCACCGGAGGTCGCATTAGCGTCTTCGATCGACATAGCGCATTGATCAATCGCTGGGGCGGTGGAGCAAACCCGACGGCTCCAGGCGATTTTTTTGCGCCCCACGACATCGCCATCGATTCCACTGGTGACGTCTACCTGGCGGAAGTTGTCTGGTCCGCCGGAGCGAATCGCGGACACGTTTCTCCCGATTGTCACACACTGCAGAAGTTTAAGAGACTTCGATGAGATGAGTCGTCCCGAAATCTTCACCAGTCCCTGAAGACCTCGCCGATTGAGCTTGCCATTGGCGTTGAAGTGGTCCTGCTTGCAACCGATGCCCTTGGTACAGTTGTTTTGACCACGACTCCGGCAACCTTTCGCCCACAAGCCCGACAACGTGATCAAGTATGAATCGAACCGACACTAGCCTGGCATCGCGGAGTCATTTATAGTCGCCTTTCGCTCCGCGAAAGTAGCGCCCCTTATCGCTACTTTCGTGGAGCGAAAGGCGACACTTGTACAACAACATTTATGAAAGGCCGCAACAATGCGAGCTTTGAGATTTTACGGTTTCGGCGACATGCGTGTGGAGGATATTGAACCACCGCAAATCAAGCCGAGGCATGTGCTCGTTGAACCATTGTGTGTTCAGCCAAGTGTCACTGAAGCCCAGCTGGCGTTCGGAATCCGGACGCTGGCCTATGATCGCGTCGGAAAGCGACTCGCCGAATCCGCCCCGCTGCAGCTTTTCGGGCACGAGTTCTGTGCCAGAATCATCGAAGTGGGCGAAGGAGTTGATCGGTTTCATGTCGGCGACCGCGTCGCAGCTCGCGCGAAACTTCCCTGTGAAAACTGCACGCTGTGTTTATCGGGTCGGAGTACGCTCTGTCGAACAGGTCCTGTGATTGGATTTGATCTGCCTGGCTGCTTCAGCGAAGTTGCCATCTTGCCGGAAATTTCTCTCGTGAAAGTGGACGACAGAATCTCCGACAGTGAGGCTGCCTGTCTGCAATCTCTAAGCGACAGTGTAGCGGCCGTTGAAACCGCTCAGATCCAAATTGGAGACTCGGTGGCCATATTCGGACAGGGCAGCATGGGACTTGAGTGTCTGCAGATCGCTCGGATCAGCGGAGCAGGGCAGATTATCACCGTCGATGTCCGAAAAGAATCCTGTGATATGTCCCGCCTGCTCGGGGCAGATCATTCGCTCAATGCAAAAGAATGCGATGTCGTCGAAGCGATCAAAGACCTGACCAAAGGCGTTGGAGTCGACGTCGTGTTTGAATGCGCTGGAGGCAGTCCTAAACAGGGAATGGCAGGAATCGCAACCGTTCGACAGGCGATGGATTCCGTCCGATCCGGAGGAAAAATCATTGGCGTCTCATGGTTCGGTCAGCCGTTTGAAGTAGACATCGACCTTCTGCGTGAGCGAAGTTTGCGATACCTGTTTCCGGACATTAGCACTCAGGCACATCTTCAGCACACGGTGCATCTGGCGGCGTCCGGTCGAGTTCGCCTGAAGGAGACAATTACGCATCAGCTCGATGGACTGGATTCCGTCGCCCAGGCCTTTGAAATCACAGCGAACAAATCCAGGTACCAGGCGATCAATCCGGCGCAGGTTTTCATCCGCCGATCCTGATTTTCTACTGACACCTTGTGCGGATTCTCAGTGTTTTTTCATGGGTGCAATTGTTGGCATGGTTCAAGCTTGCCGAATAACAGGTTTAGGCGTGGCGATGGTCATCAGTGCACTCAATTGTCGGACTTGTCCAGAGTTTCCATGAGTCCGATGACGACCCACGCAGTGCCCCAGTAGCGGTAGATTTCGTCGCGTGCGGACTGATGTTCTGGTTCGGTTGATTTTGTGGTGTTCTTCGACGACGTCAGCCGGGAACCATCAGACTGCTGCGATGCGAGCAAGGACCTTCGAGCGTCTTGCAATACCGTCGAGTCATCGGTGGCCTGGACTTTCGCCAACACGTAGATCGCCATGCCATTCGTAAATGAATCGCTGGGAACGTCCTTCTCCCAACCCCATCCGCCATCGTCATTGCGAGCGTCGAGTAGTTCCTGATGTGCCCTCGAGACTTCATCGGCTGAACCCACTTGGCGTTCAAACTTCGCCTTCAATAAGAAGAGCCACAAGACGTAAATCCTTGCCGCTCTACGTGCACTCGAATGGGCTCGAACCCATTCGAATGCCACGCATTCAGAAGGTTTTGATTTCACTCGTTTCCGTTCCATTTTCCTGCCGGACGCGGCGTTTCAGATTGCGAAACTTGAAGACATCTAAAACGAACACTGGTAAGCTGATCCCCGAACGCGTCGCACAAATCAGCCGATCTTGAATCCGCATTTCGATGAACGCCGACATCGACTTTTATTTGGAGTAGCACATTGGACAGAAACTGGAGCAATCTGGGATCCGTTGAAGTGATGAATGACAAGGTCAACGGGACACTGGTGTTTCGAGGCACTCGAGTTCCGGTCGCTTTGCTCTTTGAGAATTTTCGTGATGGTGCTACTGTCGATCAATTCCTCGACTGGTTCCCCGGAGTCAGCCGGACTGATGTGGAATCGGTCCTGAACTATGAAGTCTCGCTGCTGACGAATTCAATGGATTCAGCGGCACGGTGAACTGTCAATGAACAAAACCATCCTTCAGTTTCGGCTCGCCGCCTACGGTTCGAGATAACACAAAAACACACGATAATTCAGGCGATGGGCACTGCCGCCGGAGGCAATTTGTGGACTGTGGTTGTAGCTGCGTGCGCTCAGAGATAAACTCGAACGGCCTGTCCGCCTCGCAGCCACTCTCCGCCCCGCAGATGTTGACTATCGCCTGAACAGGCCCATGGCGTCTGTCTCCATTGTTCTCCTTCGAGATCCCCCGGATGCCGCTCAGGAATCTTTTTCAGCATCAGTTTTATCCGACCCAGCCGGCCATCGTTCCCACCGTTCGAACTCTGGAATGTTTCGAAGCCGCGGAACGATCATTTCATTCGCTGCACACAAAGCATCGTATCGGGCGAGTCCTGCTGGTGCATGGAACATTCATGGGCGACGATCCGCTTGGGCTTTCGGAAACCCTGAAATCGCTCGGCCACGGACTGCCTGTCATCGGGCCGCAACTGGAGCGGCTGGCCGCCATGTTGCTGGAGAACACTCGGCCGGTTGCGACATCCCTGGTTGACGATATCGGAAACTACACGGAAGACTTTCGCGAATTGTTCCAGAAACTCGTTGGAGATGATCCGCAGGTTGATTTTTTGGAACCGACCTGGTCCAGTCAAAATCATCATCTGGCACGAGCTGACTTGGCGGTTCGCCTCATTCATCAACTTCTGGTGCGGCCATGTCCGAGTGATCATCGCATGCTTCTGTGGGGACATTCTCACGCGGGAAACGCATTTGCATTGCTGACCAATCTGCTGGCCAATGATCAAACCGCCGTGGCGGCATTCTTCGCGGCCGCCGGTCAGCAGCCGGGAGAACACTGGGCGGCGGTCCGAAAGTCGCTCGCTTCTTCAACAACGCCTCACCCGCTGGCCCGTCGAGTTTCCATCGTCACGTTTTCAACACCGGTCCGCTATGGCTGGGACACATCCGGCTGCTGTCAGATCGTGCATGTCACATTTCATCGCCCTCACGATCCGGAACATCCGTTTCTGACAATGCCGCTTTATCCGCCGCATGCCGTCAGCGACATTCTCTCGGCCAAATGGGGCGACTGGGTGCAGGCGTTTGCGATCGCAGGAACCGATGTGTCGTCTGCGGTTTCGCTGACTGCCAACGAAATGCTGACGAAGCTTCTGGAAGCAAACCTGCCGGAACCGCAGCATGACGTCGACACGCGGTTCATTCCGTCGAAGCTGCTGAGCGATACCTGCGCCCGCTGGAAACTGGGAACTCGTTGCCATTCCGACGGAGCCAATTACCTGGTCGACTATAAACCGAGCGGCACGATGACGCCGATCGGACAGTCGCTGGAATCAACGATGATGGGTCACGGAGTTGCGACGACTTTGAAATGGCTGCCTGCGCATTTAAGCCTCGTGCTGGAGGCTCTTTCAAAACAATCGGCCGGATGAGAACTCCGACAGGACGCGTATTAAACTCACACCAGCGGAGCCGCTCGGCTGGATAGTTTCGCCGTTTTATTAATCGTCATCGATTTCCAAACAGACTTCGATGGCCGGTGGATGTGACCCGTCGCCGGGGCTTATGCATCGTACGAAAAATAAGTGTTGCCTTTCGCTCCGCGAAAGTACCGTACTTTCGCGGAGCGAAAGGCGACACTAAAAAGCCGCACGATGCTAGGCACCACTCACATCAGTTCGGACGGTTATTTCCAGAGCGATCCTCATGCAGGTTCGTTCTGCGCGGCTTTGTTCTTTTTCATGCGACGGCGGATCCAGCCCGCTCCACCGACTCCGCCCGCGATGCCCAGCAGAATAATGCTGCCCGGCTCCGGAACGACAGGTGAATCGTTTCCGTTAACGCCCGGAATGATCCCGCCTCCGCAGTGCAACGGATCGCTGCTGCTCGGCACATCGGGCGTGCTGTCCGGAATTTCCGGATCTGGCAGCGGAATGTCGACAATACCGTCGGTTGGTCCGTCGGTTGGTCCGTCGGTTGGTCCACCGTCAGTGGCTACGTAGCTTTGCACACCGGTTGAAGGGTTGTCGGTGCCGCCTCCGAGCCCGCCGCCGCCTCCGGAGCCGGCTGCCTGAGCATTCCAGGTCGAAGACCCGCCTCCGGTACTTCCTCCGCCATTGCCGCCTCCGCCAATCCCACCGCCCGAGCCGCCTCCGCCGTTCATTCCGCCAGTGCCACCGCCGCCGCCAATGGCCGCGCCTGATCCGCCGACGGAGCCGTTGCGGGATGGCAAAACACTCCACGGTTTGCCTGAGCTGTCCGTTCCAACTCGCGACGCGTTTCCGGAAGTCGCTCTGTTGCCGATTGCCGAACTACCGTTCTTCGCGGGCTGCTCGTTCCTTGGTGAGGGATCAGTCGCTGACGATGAGCCTGTCTTTGTTGAGCTTTCTGATTCCGTCGAAAGCGACGACGGACCGATTGTCTTAGACGATTCAACAGCCGCTCGACCACTGACGTCGCTGCGAGCTGTTTTGAAATCCGCAGATGAATCTGATTGCGCAACTTGTGCCTTCGAACCGTCAAAAGAATTTGTGGCTCGATCCCAGCGAGGCTGAGCGGCGGTTGGCACCATCTGTCCCGTGAACGGATCTCGGATCATGCTGGCTTTTTTATCGACAGCGGCAATTCCTGTTTTGCTCAGCACAGGAGCTCCCGCGCTGGAACGCCGCGCTGAATCCTGACCGGCTATTGTGCCCGCTGCAGACTCGCGACTGTCAGCCGGTGCTGTTGAGTTTGGGGCATTCAGTGATGGTGCCGGCAATGTCGCTGGCCTTTTCGCACTGTTGTCCGAAGCGACTGCAGGGCCACTCCACTGCGTCGGCCAGCCTGCCGGCAATCGGGAGGAAGATCGAGTCGCGCCGTACGCATTCGGGGATTCAACCAATCCCGCACGTCCGCCACTTCGATAATCGTGGCCAAAGCCTTCACTAAATCCCTGCTCGAACAAGTCGCCGCCATAAAGGTCGCTGCCGGGAATCGAACTGGCGGTATACGCTGAATTTGGCGCGCTGAGCAGGCCCGGGGTCTGGCCATTATATGACTGGCCGTGCGCGAAGCTCGATGGAAACAGAACCGCAGCGCCTGCTGTAAAGATTTCCAGTGTCAGTTGCTTCCGCTTCATGTCCAACCTCAGTTTAGATGATCTTATTGTCTTACCGCTAAGGGCTGCGAAAAGTTTTTGCGGTGCTTCACGTCGTGGACATTTGGCGGTGCTGTTCACCTGCCATACCCGCACGACGGTCGCATGCTTGCCGTCCATATAAGACGTTAATGGCCTCGGACATTTCCGGAACCTGCAGCGATCGCCGTGTTCTGATGCTTTTTTTCGCAACCAACCCTTACTCTTCGAAACGGTAGGTTGTCCTGCCGTCGGTGTTCTCTCTCGCACCACGTTTTCGGGAGCATGATCGTGTCTGAATGTAATCCTTAACGATTACGACGATTCACAAGGTCCTCGCGGCACCGTTCCTGGGCCGCATATTCGGCAAACGACCGAAACTCTGCACAAGGATGTCGGTCTGCCTAAGTTTGCCAGAAGGATTACCTGCGCCAGTCGCTTCCTGTTGTAGCTTTTCTGAAACCCGACGAGCGGCGCATGATGCCCGTTCCCGTTGCCAGTCTGTTGCCATCTCTTCAGCCCGGATTCTTTCATGTCCACTCATCCTCCAATGAGCCAATGGCGGTGCCGTGACTGGCCGGCGCGTGCGCTGGCATCTGCGGTGCTGCTGGCAGTGATGGGTTGTGTTTTTCGAGATCTGCTGATCAGCTGCGTCAGCCGCTGGTCAACGGAGCCGCAGTACACTCACGGGTTTATTATTCCGATCATGGCCGTTGCCCTTGGCTGGATGCGTCGAGAAAACATTCTGGCCGGTGAGGCTCGCAGTCATACCAGCGGACTTCTGTTGCTTCTGATTGGCATGGCCTTTCACCTTCTCGCCACCTACTTTTATGTGGAATCGCTGGACGCTGCCGGATTTTTATTTTCGGTGACGGGTCTGGTACTCCTGATCTGGGGCAAGCGTCTTTTTCGCGGCGTCTGGCCAGCGGTTCTGTTTACGGGTTTCATGCTGCCACTTCCGTTTCAGCTGGAACGCATGTTGTCGGATCCTCTGCAGGTTCTGGGCGCGTCGGAGTCCGCATGGTTCATTCAGGCGTTCGGCATTCCTGCAATCGCGCAGGGCAACACGATTCTGATGGGTGACACGCGGCTTGGGGTCGCCGAGGCCTGCAGCGGACTCCGAATGCTGATTGTCTTTTTCGCCATTTCGGCGGCGACGGTCATCATCAGCGAGCGAACTCGCTGGGAAAAAGTGCTGATCCTGTTCAGCGCGATTCCTATTGCTCTGATCAGCAACATTGTTCGCATCGTGGCAACGGCCTTGGCTTATCAATATGCCAGCCGCGAAACAGCAGACCTGATTTTTCACGACCTCAGTGGTTGGCTCATGATGCCTTTCGCCATGTTGCTGCTGTTTCTTGAGCTGAAGCTTATCGACCTGTTGTTTGTGGAAGTCCAGGAGGCTCATCCGGCAATTTCTTATCACAGACTGCCGGGCGGAATCACGGTTAACAAATCCTGAGGAGCTGATAATGGGCAATGCCCCACAAAATTTGAGCCGACGTGATTTCGTTCTCTGTGCCGCAGGTTTTGCGACCCTTGCCGCGACGGCAGGCGCAGACCTTCTTTTGAATCAGGGCCTGTCCAATCCCGAAGAAGTAGCTGCGGGCGTGGCAAAGCTGAATGCTCTGCCGACAACCATTGGAGCGTGGACCTCAGCCCCCGGCTCCATTGATGAACGTGAGCTGCGACTGGGCGAGATCGCTGGATACTTTCGCCGCGAATTTCGCCATGCAGAAACGGGCCGCGCTGTTGTCGTCACAATCCTGTGCGGTGCTTCGGGGCCGTTGAGCGTCCATCCGCCGACAGCCTGCTTCGAAGGCGTGGGGTACTCTTTGGTGGCCGGTCCGACCGTGACTGGTATCACCGATGAAACCAACGCGACAGTCAGTCTGAACAAGGCTTCGTTTCGCCTGCGCGACATTGCGGCTGCAGAAGTTGTGCGTGTCTTCTGGGGCTGGAGTGAGGACGGGGAATGGGACGCTCCGGGAAACCCGCGTGTTTCCTATCGAGGCCGATCGGTGCTGTTCAAACTTTACACCGTCGATCGTGCTTACGAAACCGCCGACGATCTGGCTCAGTCTGAGGCATTTCTGAAGGATGCTCTGCCGATTTTTCGCAGAATTCTCCAGTCACCGCCGGGGACAACTTCCGGCCCAGCATTTGATCCTGCTGTCAAGAACTGAATTTCTGAAATCACTTGTTTGGCCCACTTCAGTAACAGACTTTCCCCATGAGCACTCTCAAATCGAAAAGCGGCCCGCGGCGTCGAGTGATTAACCTGCGCGCGGCTCTGATATTGGCTGTGATCGTGGGTGGCACTGTCTTTGGTGGCCGAAAACTTCACGATCAGCAAATGGCGCGGACTCTGCAGTTTCTCCGGGAGACGGCCTTCAAGTCCGTCGACGCAGAAGATTATCGTGGCGCCCAGTTACAGTTCAGTCAGTATCTGGCACTGAAGGACAATGACCTTGAGGCCCGCGAAAAACTATCATGGCTTCTGACCGAAAAGATTAAGACAACTCAGGCTCTCGATCAGGCCTTTCGAATCAATGAAGATTTGCTTCGCAAGGGTTTAACTAACGATGATCTGAGACTGCGACATGCCAGAATCGCCGTGCAGCTCGGTCGCATCGCTGATGCCGAGGCCCATCTGACATTCCTGCAGACGTCCCGTCCAGATGATGCGGAAGTCTGGTACCTGAGTGCCGTGACCGCCAATGAAGGTGGTGATGCGCAGAAGGTCGAGCAGCGTTTGAAACGATCGCTGCGTTGTCCCGCAAAGGTCCCGGAGGCTTATGAGTTCCTGAGCCGCGTGGCGAACGATTCAACTCCGCCTGAATTCCAGCCTGACGCTTTAATGGCTCGGATGATTACCGATTGCCCTGTACCAAAAGCCTGGCATATTCGCGCCGACTATCTGATGAGCCACCAGCATTTTACCGATGCGATTAACGACCTGTGGAAGGCCCTGGAATCCACGCCCGACGATATGGTGCTGAACGCGAAACTGGTGCGTTGTCTGCAGTCCGGGGAGTTTACAAATTCAGCGACGTCGGCGAAGTCGGACGCATCCGCGACGTTGGACGCATCGGTCATTGCCCCGGAAACTGTTCGGCGAGCCTTAGTGCACTTTGAATCGCGGATCACTGCGGCGCCTCAAAATCCTGCGATTAGACTCTATCTTGCCAATGTCCGCTGGAAAAACAAAGAACGCGCAGGAGCCATCGCCGGTTTGGAGTCTGGTATTCAGATGATGCCGCGAGCGTTCGCATTGCATGAAGCGTTGATCGAATATCTCGTCGTGGAAAATCAAGCTGTCAAAGCGCGCCGTATTCTGGAAAGCATTCCGGCCGGTGGTTTGTCGCGAGATGTTTACCATTACTGTCTGGGCAGAATTCTGATGGCGGAAGGCCAGTGGAAACAAGCCGCGTTATCACTGGAACAGACGCTGGCTTTTGGGAAGAAAAAATCCAGTCTGTTTGCTCGGGCTCAGATGAGCTTTGCCGTGTGTCGTAGTCGCAGCGGAGAATCTCATGCGGCCGTGGAAGCCTTTCGATCGGCCGTTTCCTCCAGTCCGGACTCCATCGCCGCTCGCCTGGGAATCGCTGCCGCCTGGGTGCAGTCCGGCCAGCTTGATTTTGCCATCGCCGAATACAAACAATTGCAGGACGTGCCTGGCGTCAGTGCGGGTCTTGCCGATCTGCTGATCCGCAAAAATCTGCAGCAGTCCGCCTCGCTTCGCAACTGGGACGAAGTGGATTCGCTGATCCGCGAAGAAAATCCCATCATACCGGACCCGCTGCAGCGACAACTGCTGCGAGCCGATCGGCTGTTCGCCGTCGGACAGATTTTGCCGGCCGTACGAACGCTCGAGCACGCCGTAATTCTGTACCCGAATCGCCCGGAAGCGGCATCCGCCATGAAGCGGATCCAAAGCGAGTTTGGGGCAGCCGTTGAAGATCGGCTGACACAGCTGGTCAAGGAAGATCCGACCAATTCCGAAGTTCATGCGGCGCAGATTCGGTGCGCTTTGTCGTCAGGCGGCATAGCTCGGGCTGTGGAAATTGTTGACACGATCAGGCAGCAGGACTCCGGCTCGGAACGAAGTCGCGAGCCTAATCTGCAGCTTGTGATCCAAACATTAAATCACGTGATTGGTCTGGAACGGCAGTTCCATCGTCAGCAGTTTATCGCTTCACTGGAAGAGCTGGCTGTCGAGCATGCTCGTCAGCTGGCCAAAACAAATCCAGTGCATGAACGAGAACTGATTCGCACGCTCGTGCGGGCTGGCCATTTTTCCGAAGCCATGCAGATTTTCTCCACTGAGCCGCAAAAGGGGCGTCCGGAACTGCGAGCCGCCGCGATTCTTGAGGCCGTTCGTTCTTCTTCCGATCGTGCTTCGGCCATTCCTGAATCCACTCGCACGCTGTACGCCCTGATTAGTCGGCATCCGGAGAATGTCGAACTGCGACTGTATTACGCGGAAATAATGCTTTACGGTCGGCACTACAATTATGCGGAGCAGACACTGGCGCCACTGCAGACCGCAGCGGCTCATGATGCACGCATTAATGCTCTGCGTGCCTGGCTGCGTTCGGCGGAGGAGAAGGATCTTGGCACCGCCGTCCAGCTGGCAGCAACTGCCGTAAAAACGGAGACAAAAGAAACCATCTTCCGTGAAGTGCAGGCGCGCGTCCTGTTGTCACAGAATGAGCCTGCGCAGGCGCTGCAGATCCTGAAAGCGATTCCGTCCGAAAGACTGTCACTTGCCGGTCAGGTGTATCTCGCGACTGCTCTCATGAAGCTGGACCGGGAACGCGAGGCTCAGGTGATCTTTGACCAGATGCATGCCGTGAATGATCAGGATTCACTGCTTCCGGCTGATGAAGATCTGCTGGAATCCCTCGGCAACCAGATCCTGAACCCCACCACGGCTTCACGATAAAAATTTGCTCGGCGTCAGAATCACCCCAGTTCCGTCAGCCGCGAACTGAGGTGCGCGACAAATAGCAATCTGTCGAAAAGTGTTATAGGCAACATTTGATCTCGCCCCGTGCCAGCTCGCCTTGCAGGAGCGCAAGATTTGTAATTAGCCACCGTGAACGAACGGAAGGCTGCCCCGGTTGGCTCGCCCAACCGGAACGGAAAGTTTAGCACGATGAAATACGACCTTTTCGTTTAACGGCAAGCCGGAGGCGCAGGCGAAATCGGGCGACGACGCCTGCGGCTTGCCGTTAAACAATTAAATCGACAACCGGCAAGCCGGCGAGGGGCGGAAGTCAGTTTGAGCGGTGCCCGTCTTCGAATTTTGGAACAAACAATACCTCATAGAAAAATCCGGATTTCCGCAAAACTGCAATTTGTCGCGCACCCCAGCCGCAACCTGCGTGTTCGTGGCTGCCCTAAATCTGCAATCACTTCGCCCGGTTCCTCTGGACCCGCTTTGTGGCATCATGCGTGTTAACTCGGTAGCATGCGCGAGTCAATTTGAACCGCACAGTTGTCTCAAAGGAAACTCATTCATGGCTCGAAGTCTCCTGCCACTTGTTGGCATCATGACGCTTGTCGTTACGATCGCATCGTTCAACACCGCTTCTGCTGCCGACAAAGTGGCCATTGCTCAGGATGCGACCACTCTGTCGATCACGATCGACGGTCAACCTTTTGCGACCTACAACTTTGGCGAAAACCTGGCGAAGCCCTATTTGCTTCCCGTCCGCACGGCCTCCGGAACCGTGATCAACCGGGCTCTTGATGACGCCTCGGACGCCGATCATCCGCATCACAAAGGGATGTGGAATGCCATTGATGAAGTGAACGAAGTAAAGTTCTGGGCTGAAAAAGGCGTCATTCGAAACGTAGCCATCAAAACCCTGATCGCGGAAGGAGCAACCGCAGCTTTTGAAGCCGTCAATGAATGGCGTCATCCAGAAACCGGTGTTCCGCAGCTGACGGAAACAGCGATCATCACCGTGCATCCGAATCGGTTGCTGGTGTACGACATGCGCCTCAAGGCATCGAATGTCGATGTGACATTTGAAGACACGAAAGAAGGCCTGTTCGGCTTCCGTGTGGCTCCTTCAATGAAAGAAAAAAACGGCGGTCACGTTGTGGCTTCCGACGGCACCCAGACGACAAAGGAATGCTGGGGAAAGGCCTACAACTGGATTGACTATTATGGCGACGTGGACGGCAAGACCGTCGGCGTGGCCATTATGGATCATCCAAAGAATTTTCGCCCGTCACGTTATCACGTGCGCGACTACGGTTTGTTTTCGATCAGCCCGTTCGGCGAAAAATCTTATACCAACGGCACCAGTGAGGCAGCTCCTTATCACCTGCAGAAGGGTGAGACGCTTCGCATCCGGTATGCCATGTACTTCCATGACGGCGACGCAAAGAAGGCCAACGTCGCCGCCGCCTGGGACCAGTTCCTGAAGGCAACCCCCGAGTAGCCCGCCGTTCAAGAATTGCGCCCGTGGATTGAGCCATCATTGACTTTAAAGTGCCACGACAAGTGCTTCTCCCCCGCGGGAGCCAACGCTGTGAAGCATTTTTTTCGAGTCAATTTGTGGCGATTCCGGGCCAAAGGCCTGTCAGTTTACCAGAGCGGTATAAAGCTGAGCGTCTCACTGACTGTGGCAAAGCACCCGAACAACGTGTTCACAAAGACGACGCGACCACTCGCCTCCACCGCCACGTCGTGAATATCGAGATCTCCTGTGGTGTATCCCAGTTGAGGAACATACAGCCGATCATGTCCGGCCGCGACTTGTCCCGGCTGCAGAACGTTCTCAAATCGCCAAAGCTGATACAGAGACATCATCCACAGCGTCTGCCCGTCACCCCACAGGCAGAGGCACCGATTGAACGTGCGTTCAAATACCACCAGCCGATGATTGGGCTGCAGTCCCAGCAGGAACAATTTACCGGCCATGGTTCTTAACAGTTCCGATTTGCCTCCGTCAACTCTGTCTCCTCCTAATTAATTCCGGTCGATGCGCGGCTCATGTCTGCATCAGGGCTGTGATGGTTTGGTCGACTGTCCCGGTCTGACCGGGGAAGTCGGTTTGGCCGCTTCTTTTCCGATCATGACATCTGTGAAACCTTTCAGATCGGTCCACAGCGTGCCTTCGCCCGCGTAGAACAGATTCAGCTCAACATCTTCGGGTAAACCGGTCGCGAAGACCCACTGATTGTAGGCACTTCCGGAGCCGAACGAATCGACGGCCAGCTTAAAGAGTTCTGACTTGGCTTCGGCTTCCAGTTTTTTGCTTGAGGCCGCGGCTTTTCCCAACGTCACACTGGCTTCCGCATCCAGTTCGGCCGTCTTGCGAGCCACCGTTGCGACCTTTTTGATTGTTTCGGCTTTGGTCTCTTCGGCTTTTTTATTGCCTTCAGCAACGGCCTGAGCCACCATCTTTGTGGTCTCAGCGCCGACACGTTCTTTCTCCAGGTCAACCGTCTTTTCGGCCTCCCGCAAAGTGGCTTCGGTGCGAGCCGTCAGCAGTTCCTGATCGCGTGTCAGCTTCAGTTCATCGGCCACGAATTTTTCCTGAATCGGCGTTCGCACTTCCAGCGGAATATGAATGTTGCGAACGAAACCGTGCAGAAGAGTCAGGCCTTTATCTTCAAGAATTTTTTCGAAGGCATCGGAGACTTCTTCCTGAAAGACCTGCCGCGTATTTCCTACCAGAAGGTCCACGGCACCTAGTGACGATCCCTTGTTTCGGCAGATACTTTCGATCTGCGGGACGACGACTTTGGCTTCCACGGCCGCGAGGTTGCCAAACTTTCGAATCACATCCGCCGCCTGCTCAGGCATGATGCCCCACACGGCGGTGAAGTCCATGTGGATTCTGAACCCGTCATTGGAAGGAAACGCGATGCCGCTTTCGTCATCCATCACTGAAGGTTCACCACTCTCATCCAGCACCGGCACGCCGTTCTGGCTGACCAGATTTGACTTGATCGATTTTTCAGCGAAGCCAACACCGATGATGTCCACATGCTGTTCATTGGGATTCACCGGATACAGCCCGGGCTGAAGCACTTTGTTCTGAATGCCGGCCACCGCTTTTGTCAGCTTGTTGCCTGTCAGGTTTGTCACAACGCCCACATAGCCTGTGGGAATTGAAACCCAGCCGGCGTGTTTATTCTGAGTGCCCGAGGGCAGGATTTTTTCCTGAATCACTTCCACGTTGTAGGCATAATCGTTGATTCGATACGTCCCCGGTGCAAACACCTGCCGCAGGATGCCCTTTTCCTCCGTGCTGTCGAGATCTCCATCAACAAGGAAGTCGCCTTCGGTCAGGTCCTTCCCCATCTTGCTGGACACAACAGCTACCGAACCTGGAGGTACAGTCGTGTCCTTCACCACCCGTGTTTCCCACCAGCCAATCCAGCGAAAATGTCTTCCCGGGCCAAGCATGTCCTTGAGAATCCCAACTTCCAGCGGGCGACCGTTGTCATCAACCTTTGCAAACTGTCCAGGCGCCGCTGCCGGACAATTGCCAGGCAAAAACGGCAGCGGTGGACCTTTATAACGCATGACCAGACTATAGCCTTCCGGCACATACACACGGTTGAAGGTCCATTCAAACGCTTCATAGCCCAGAACCAGCAGCAGGAACATCGGCACTGCCATCCCGGCTCTGGATTTCATAATTCGCACAAAAGAGCTTATATTCATGATTCGTCGCCTAATGGAGCAGGTTTAATTGGCTGTTGGTGTTGTTGCAGGTGCCGAGGTTGTGGTCGCGGCCGGCGATTTTGACTTCGCTTCGGCAGCGGATTCCGCGAACGATTCGAAGATTTTCATGATGGGGCTATCTGCTGTATTCACCATAATTTTTCGGTAAGAAGCCGACAGCTTCTGGTACAGCACATACTGAGCGTAAGTCTGCCCGTCTCCGTCGAATGCTTCCACGGCTTTCTTCCATCCAGCGGCTTCTGCTTCGTTGTTGAAGCGAACCACATCGGCCACGGCTTTGCCTTTGGCTTCGATGGCGGCGGCTTCGTCGATAGAGGCATCCAGTTTCAGCTGCGATACCACGGCGTTCTCATCGGCCTTTGTGATGGCGACTTCCTGATCCTGGGTGGCCTGCGTCGTGATGATGACAATTTTCTGCTCCGCTTCCACCAATGCCTGTTTCTGCAGGACCAGGGCTTTTTCAACGGCAAGTTTCTGTTCCGATTCCTGCTGAAGTGCCTGCTGCTGATATTGAAGTTCCTGTTGCTTGGCAATTTCACGTTTTCGTACCGGATCAGCGATCTGATCCGGCGGACGAATCTTTGTGATCAGAGCCTGAATAATTTCAATACCCACAGGTTCACAGGCTTCCCGCATCGACTTTTCAAAAGCCTCCTGAAAAGCCGTCCGAGTCACTCCCTGAATGAAGTCGCGACCAGACGAGTTTGAGCCCTGCAGGCGACAGAAGCTGCGAGCGTTCGGCATGATGACCGTTTCGACGACCTCTTTATCAATCTCCGGACCGTTCTCACTCTGATTAAACAGTACATAAACTTCTGCGGCTTTATCAGGGGAAACACGGAACTCAATCGCCCCGTCGAGGCTCAGCCAGAATCCGTCCTTGGATGGAAAGCCCATGTCGCCTTCTTCGCCAAGATCGAACCGCTGACTGCGGCAATCGACCAGGTCGACTCGCGTAATATACGGGTTTAGATAATGCGTGCCGGACTCAAGAGCCAGCTCCTGCACACCGCGTTCGCCAGGTTGGACAAGCAGCTTGTTCGGGTCGGCTGCCAAAGGCGCGGCCAGATTTGTCACGACGCCTTTAAAACCGGCTGGAATCGTGACCGGCTTTTCGATTTCCACCGAGTACAGATAGGGATTGATCGGATACCGACCAGGCTTCAGTACTCCAGGCATGATGCCTTTGGTTGTGGCTTCTCCGTTCGCATCGACCTTCGCAAGGAAGTCTCCATAGCCGAGATCGTCGCCAGTCAGGCTGACTTTAATTCCCATATCGCCCGGGGCTATTTCGATCTGCTTGATCACCTGCCACGACCACGAATAGGGATTGTAGAAGTATCGGGCTTCTCCCAGAACGGTTCGCTGAACTCCCTTGTGAGCCTCCGAGGGAGCAATTTCATCCTTGTTGGAAATGTCTTTTCCGGTCTTCCGAATCAGAACAGCAATTTCACCGCTGCCAACGTCGATTCGAAAACTCGTATAGACCATCCAGATCGCACTGAGGCCGACGATACCCGTCAGCACCAGGACAACCATCGAACCGCCGAGTCGCTGAGACTGGCGATTGTCTGAGAAATTAAAATTGGACACCATCTTGCATGCTCCGTTGAAGGCTTCCGCCATTCGACAGTTTGTCGGCTAATCATTTTTGCACAAAACGTGACTCGTTCGGTCAAACGGAAACAACCGTTCGCCAGATCAAAGATCGTAGTCCTTTTTTTTGCTGCATCCTGAGGGAAGCGAAAATTTGGCAGCGGACTATTGAAAAACCGATTTGGAAATGGTTGCTGGAGACGATTTTATTGATGAAAACACGCGGCGTTAAATGCGGCAGCCGGATTTCAGGCGCATGAACACGCTCATCATTTGCAATCACTGCTGCCGCTCGCACAGCAAAAACCTCTGCAGAACATCGGCCAAACCTCAGCGTCAATCAAATGACAAGTACGTTTTCGTGGCGACCTGTCTTCCGCATGCAACTGCAATGCACGCCCTTCAATTTTGGCATTCCGCCAGTTCGCTTGCAACTGCCTGCTAAATCCGTTTCCATGCGCAGCAGAGACTCAGTCGTTACTCCGTCAATCTCTCCATCCGCCAAATTTCTCCATTTCCCACCCGAAGGTAACCTATGAGCCAACTCAATCGTCGCCGCTTTTTGAAAACATCTGCTATCGCCGTATCATCCGTGATGGCGGCGCCAGCCATTGGTCGTGCGGGATTTTCCGCAAACGAAAAGCTGGGTGTGGCCATTGTGGGCGTCAATGGACGTGGCGGAGAACATATCAGTGAATTTCTGAAAGATGAACGCACGGAAATTCGAGTGATCGTGGATGTTGATGAGGCGGTCGCCAATCGACGTTGTGACGATATCGAGAAAGCTCAGGGTGTTCGGCCAAAGCCTGTTTCTGACATGCGGCGAGCCTTCGATGACAGCAGCATTGATCTGGTCAGCACCGCCACGCCGAATCACTGGCATGCTCTGACTGGTATCTGGGCCATGCAGGCAGGGAAAGATGCCTATGTTGAAAAACCGGTCTGTCACAATGTCTATGAGGGCACCGCCTTGATCGCCGCCGCCCGAAAATATGGCCGGATGTGTCAGGTGGGGACTCAGTGTCGTTCCAGCCAGGCCGTCATTGACGCAATCGCATTCATGCGTAATGGTGGAATCGGTGAAGTCAAGTTCGCTCGCGGCCTGTGTTACAAACGTCGGGCCAGCATTGGAGCTCGCGGAGATTATCCGATCCCGGCAACCGTGAATTTTGATCTGTGGAGTGGCCCGGCGACATTTACGGAACCGAAATGCACGCGCGGCAAGTTTCATTATGACTGGCACTGGCAGCGTCATTACGGAAACGGTGATCTGGGAAATCAGGGGCCGCATCAGACCGATGTTGCTCGCTGGGGTCTGGGCATTGATACTCATCCGTCAACGATTTTGACCTATGGCGGTCGTCTGGGTTATCAGGCGGAACGCAAGGATCCGGCCTACGTTGACGCCGGCGATACTGGCAACACGGAAGTGTCGCTGTATGACTACGGCGACAAGTGCATCGTGTTTGAAACGCGGGGATTGTCTGTCGACGATGGCGACGACGAAGAGCTGAACACGCTATTTCAGAGCAAGAGCGGCAACAAAGTCGGCGTCGTCTTTTACGGCACCGAAGGAATTGTCGTCCAAGTTTCTTATGACCGCTGCCTTGTTTTTGACAAGGACATGAAGGTTGCCAAAGAGTTCAAGGGCGGCGGGGAGCACTTCAAAAACTTCGTCTCCGCGTGTCAGTCGCGCAAGGTGGAAGATCTGAATGCCGACGTTCGGGAAGGGCATCTGTCAGCCGCTATCAGCCACCTCGGCAACATTTCCTACTACATGGGTGAAGAGAACCGGCTGCCGGTCAGTGACATCTCGGCCAGTCTGAAAGACATTAAGAGTCTCGATGACAACGAAGCGACTCTGCAGCGAACCGTGAAGCACCTGACGAAAAACGGAGTGGAACTGGACAAGTACAGAATGTCGCTCGGAGCGTTGTTGCAATTCGATCCGGAGAAGGAAGTCTTCACCAACAACGACGCCGCCAACGCTTTGCTGACTCGCGAATACCGCGAACCTTACGTCTGTCCGCTGGCAGATAAGGTGTGACCTATGACCGGTTGGCCCGCATCTGGCGGGCCAACTGGCCCGTGGGCCGCGTTCAAAAGAACGACCGTTGTCGTGGAATGCGCGAGAGGCATGGAGGTTCGAAAAAAAAGAACGCGGTCTGATGACTCGGGACGCTTCAGGGACATCTGCGGCACTGGCTGAAATCAGGGCCGTTGGGTAACGATGTTCGGCGGTTGTGCGTGGTATCCCGAGAACTGGATTTAGTCTCGTTCGATCAGTTATTGTCGCCTTTCGCTCCGCGAAAGTAGCGTTCTTTCGCGGAGTGAAAGGCAACAATCAGAAAGTTATTGATCGAGCGATCCTTAAAAAAAGACGCTCCACTTTTCGCGAGCAATCAATGCACGCGATGGAGGGAGCCTGCAGAAAGTCGTTTGCCCGAGCTCGGAAGCCACGACAATGATCCACTTTCCGATTCCGCACCATTCCGTCGCTTGAGATCGTCGATGGCCGCTGCTTTGGTCAGGCGACCTGAGATGAATTCGTAAGAAAGCTTTTTCCGCTGCTTAATAGCGATGCTCTGGCACCGTTGGAACTGTGCATCGCTGAGCGGAACAGGAGTGACTTCACCTGCAAGCTTTGCGTATGAACGGAACATCAGTACGCCTTCTGAATAACATTCAAAAAGCACATAACAGGCAGTTGGCATCTAAAAACTCGCGCGGTGGTGTTGCAAAACGTTTACGTGGGGCGAGTCTGCTGCGCACGTGAGGTCGAGGACAGATGTTTATTGAAAGAAACACAAATAATGGGATCTTTCCCACCCGTGTTGCGTCCAGCGTCGCAGAAACCGATTTTCCAACTGTATCACCTGCAACGATTACCCGCGGCAAACTGAGCAGCGTCCGTTGATCGCCTGACGTTGTATGACGTCCATTGGCTTGCGCCATTGTGATTTATGTCGAGGGGATTGGTGAAATAGGACCTCACACCCCGTCGACGTCCAACATCTGGCCGAGACCTGAGCGACGCTCCGCTACAAGGCGTCGGTGGTCTGCCGCTGTCCGATTCTGCTGGTGAAGTAAACAGCGAGAATGGATCTATACGTCGGGTCCGGTAAGGCGCGGGTCAATTTCGTTTCTTGCGTTATTAACGATATTCGAAACCTGCATGACTTTCATTTGTGAAGCTGCGAACGGAGCCAGCATCGGCATCAGGCGATCGACGTCAGAGAACTCGGGATCCAGCCATTCCTCAAAAAACTGCGGGGCCAGGATCACCGGCATTCTGTCGTGCACGGATTCGACAAGTGAATTTGCTGCCGTCGTGATGATGGAGCAGGACTCAATCACTTCGCCATCCGGAGCCGTCCATTTCTCCCACAATCCGGCAAATCCAAACGGCGATTCATCACTGAGCTGAAACAGGTGGGGAACCTTCGTCTTTGCGTCGATGCGTTTCCATTCGTAAAACCCGTCCGCCGGAATCAGACATCTCCTGCGCCGAAAGGCACTGCGAAACGCTGGCTTGTCCGCCACCGTTTCTGCACGAGCGTTGATCATGCTGGCGGCCGTGCGGCGTTCTGCAGCCCAGCTCGGAATCAGTCCCCATTTCAAACTGCAGATCTGGCGACCGGTGCCCATGCAGCGTACGGCGGGGATCCATTGCGTCGGCGCGATATTAAAACGCGGCTGCCGCGGTTCGCTGATGAGCACCGAAAACAATTCTGCGACACGAGCCGCCGGGGTGCGAATTGTGAATCGACCGCACATGAAGATCACTCTCCTTCGGAAGCCGCTCGGAACACTGTCGTCGTCATCCGACCTATTTTTTCTTCATGCCAGAATCGGTTCAACAACTTTTCCGTGAATATCCGTCAGTCGAAAATCACGTCCCTGATAGCGATAAGTCAGCCGTTCGTGATCGAAGCCAAGACATTGCAGAATGGTGGCGTTCAGATCATGAACGTGGACAGGATCGCGCACGATATTGTATCCATAGTCATCCGTCTGCCCGAAGGAAATACCCGGCTTGATTCCTCCGCCGGCCAGCCACATGGAGAAGCATCGACCGTGGTGATCGCGACCGTAATTATCCTGCACTCCGCCCTGACCATAAACGGTTCGGCCGAATTCCCCACCCCAGATGATCAGCGTATCTTCAAGCATGCCACGCTGCTTCAGATCCGCAATCAGGGCTGCCTGCGGCTGGTCAATGTCGTGACACTGCTTTGGCATATTGGCAGGCAGCCCGCCATGCTGATCCCAGCCACGATGGTACAACTGTACGAAGCGAACACCCTTTTCAAACAGCCGTCGCGTCAGCAGGCAGTTGGCGGCAAACGTGCCCGGCTTCCTGGCCTCTTCACCGTACAGCTGGAACGTCGCTTCCGTTTCCTTTGACGTATCAATCAGATCGGGCACGGATGTCTGCATCCGAAACGCCATTTCGTACTGAGCAATCCGTGTGGCAATCTCCGGATCACCGGAACTCTGCAGATGTTTTTCATTCAGGGCGGCGATCCCGTCAAGCATCTTGCGACGCAGCACGCGATTCACGCCCTTTGGGTCTGAAAGATAAAGCACAGGATCGCCTGAACCGCGGAGCTTTACACCCTGATGACTTGAGGGCAAAAAACCGCTGCCCCACAGACGTTCCAGCAGGCCCTGATTGGCATCCGCTCCGCTGCCGTGCGAAATCAGGACGAGAAACGCGGGAAGATCCTCCGCCTCGCTTCCCAGTCCGTAACTGGCCCAGGCGCCCAGCGAAGGACGTCCGGGCTGCTGCGAACCAGTTTGAATGAAGGTGATGGCCGGATCGTGATTAATCGCTTCGGTGTGCATCGAACGAACCACGCAGATATCGTCGACCACCTTTCCTGTATACGGCAATAGTTCACTGAGCCGAGTCCCCGACTGGCCGCAGGAACGAAAACCAAATTTGGAGGCCACGACAGGAAAGCTGGCCTGGCCCGAAGTCATGCCGGTGAGCCGTTGGCCCTGGCGAATGGAATCCGGCAGCTCGGTCCCATGCAGCCGCTTCAACTCAGGCTTCTCATCCAGCAGTTCCAGATGCGACGGGCCGCCCGACTGGAAAAGGTACACCACGCGTTTTGCTCGTGGTGCAAAATGAGTCAGCCCGGTCGCCGCAAGACCATCTTTTTGCAGCAGCGCTGAGACAGCCGCGGTTCCGATGGCTGATTTGAGCAGATTTCGTCGAGTCGTCATGGGATTAGTTCTTTACGGGGCGTCAGAAACAGCGGCGACAGGTACGCCCAAGCCGGTTTACAGAATCATGATTCTATCCCCAGCAGTCGATCGTGTGAATCGGCTGTCTGGTAAATCGGTGCTTCCGGATGATGCAGATACGGGTGAAAGTACTCGAACGTCAGATAGCCAGCATAACGTCGAAGCCAGCATCCGTCGCCAGTGGAAGACATTGGCCCAACGTCATTTTACCCGGATAAGGAAACGCCCCCAGGTTGATCGAGTTCTTCATGTTGTAGCGTCCGGGGGCTGCAATGATGTCGTTAGCAGGCATGGCTGATGCTGATGCCGTTGCCCCAGTGAGGACAGTCGCTCCGAAGACCGCGTACGCCAGAAGCTGCCGACGATCGAGCCTATACCGTAACTGTCGATTGTTTTCAGAATCATGCACACTGTTCATGTTCATCTCCCTTAGAAAATGACCGGTTGAAAAGAATCACAGCCCACTCACCACTCACTTACTGCTGCCCGGAATCAGCCGCCGTGTTCGAGCCTGCATTCTTCGCAAGCCGGTTCTCTTCACCGCGCCACATCCGCACAATGTTGGATCGATGTCGCCAGACAATCAACCCTGGAACCACAATCGAAAACAGTGTCAGCGGAAGCTTGTGGAGATTGAAGGCGTCGGAGCCCAGCATGGTCAATTGAGTCACTGCGAAACCAAGAGCAGCGACGATGGAAGCGATGGCCACAATTCTGGTGGCTGCGACCACAGCGAGAAAAAGTCCGAGCGCCACGGCAGATGCCATCGGAGACAGGACAAGAACCACGCCCAGGGCTGTTGCGACTCCCTTGCCGCCTCGCAGTTTCAACCAGACGGGATACATGTGACCGACGATGGCACACACGCCCGCTGCAATGGTAGCCGACAGCACTGCATCGGAGTCCGCATCAGCCCATGACTGCAGCAGGAGCTTTGTTCCCAGAGTCGAAACAAGGCCCTTGATGGCATCGAGAATCAGCACGACGCTGCCCCATTTCCAGCCGATGACGCGAGCCACATTGGTGGCTCCGATGTTCCCGCTGCCATGGCGACGAATATCGTCTTTCAGAACGAGCCGCCCCACAAGGTAGCCAAAGGGAATGCCGCCCACCACAAAGGCGGTCAGACAACAGACGATCGTCATGGCCGTCATGGTTTGGGTGTCCGGAATTCTGCAGAACCTGCAGCGACAAGCTGTAAGTCAGGATCAAAGAAACGCTGGAAACTCCGCACTGTGCGAAGATCGTTTCGTTTCGGTTTACTGGAGTTTCGAGCCAGCAGTATACAGATCGTCCAATGCATTGCATCGTGGACGGCGTGTCATTCAGTTCCAATTTGCTCGCGCCTGACCGCCCCGCGACGCCCGGACGCCATCTCGTAGTCGATTTAGCAAAGTAGACCTCACTCTCCGAGTGAGGCAGGCCGCACAACGCGGCCCCTGGCATTCGTCACTCAGAGAGTGACGGCTACTTTTAATCACAAGAGCGAGTGCCTTTGGGCCGGACGCCCCCGAGTTCATCTCGTGGGTTCATATCGCCTTTGCACCAGGTTTTCTTCCAGCGTCCGTGCAACCGTTGCAAACGGATCATGCGGCCTCATGAGGCCACGCGGTGGGTTCGATCGTCATGACACGGGGCTTTTTCGCAACCTGATCGCACAGACGACCTAGGTTTGCAGACCCGAGACCTTCAGAACGTGATTTGCATCCGGAAACAGGCAGTGACGATGAACATGCTTGCGAGGGCACCCGCCACTGATCGCCGTTTGTGCTTGCGCACGATCCTGATTTTCTTCGCAATTCTGGCAACGGGCCTGGCCGTCATGACGACGCAGTGTGCCGACCCGGATCTGTGGGGCCATGTCCAGTATGGGCGCGAAATTCTGCAGGATGGTGTTCTTCCGCGAACCGCAACATGGACGTACGCGGCCGAAGGTGCTCCGTGGGTGAACCACGAGAATATTGCCGAACTTCTGCTGGCATGGACAGTCGACACGTTGGGTGCCAACGCGCTGCCGTGGATGAAATTGGTGATCGCCAGCCTTCTGGTGACCATGATGATCACTGCGGCTCGAAAATCAGGAGCCAGCTGGTTATCGACGGGAATTCTGGTAGCACTTATGGGCTCGTGCGTTCAGTTTCACTGGCACTTTCGGCCTCAAATTCTGACCTACCTCAGCCTGTCAGCCATGCTGGCACTCTGGCAGCACGTGTTTCGAGAATTTGATGCGACCGAGTACACATCCCTGGAAGGGACTCAGTCCAGGCTGAAAACGCTGTGGCTACTTCCACCACTGATGTGTTTCTGGGCGAACTCCCACGGAGGCTTTGCCGCGGGCGTGGCGATTATGGCGGCGTATCACGGCTTGCTGTGTCTGAATGTTGTTCGGTCAACCGGCTTTCAACATTGCCGATTTCTGCTGTCGCTTTCCATCATCACCCTTGTCACCGTCGCCGCGACGCTGATCAATCCGTACGGGTTTGGGCTCTGGGAATTCTTGCTGGCAGCACTCAAACTGCCGCGACCGGAAATCTCCGACTGGGGCTCTCTGGAATTCTTCAGCAGCGACTCGGTCCGAGTCTGGTGCCTGATTGCAGTCGCCGGCATAAGTCTCGCGCGAGGTTGTCAGCGTCGCGATGTTCCGCAACTGATCGTGCTGGCTCTTTTACTATGGCAGGGGATCAGCCATTGTCGTCACCTGTCGATCTTCGCAATCACATGCGGCTTCTGGATTCCGCGTCATCTTGAGCGACTTGTATCATCCGGCTGCGAGACTCTTGAGCGGCTTCAGCCTGACCGCCGGTCTGAGGGCCAGGGGACTGCTGGCAGTCTGCTCGCGGGCCTGCTGTTAATCGCCAGCGTTGTCAGACTTGCGCCGTTGATGAATGGAATTCCTGTGGAGCGGAGCGAGTACCCTGTCAGCGCCATGCAATATATGGCGGACCGAAAGCTCAATGGAAAAATTCTGGCGACATTCAACTGGGCTCAATATGCCATCGGATGTTTCGCCGACAGTACAGGCCCGCTGCGACATTCGCGAGTCGCCGTGGATGGGCGATTTGAAACCTGTTATCCACGAGTCATTACGGACATCTGTTTTGATTTCTGGCTTGGCACTGCAGATCCGTCGCACCGATATCGAAGCCCGAATGCTCCGCCATTCGATCCCGCGAAAGCTCTGGAACTGGAGCAACCCGATTTGGTGCTTTTGTGCCGTGAACAGCGTCCTTCGGCGCGGGTCATGGAACAGCACGCGGATCAATGGCTCCTTTTGTATCAGGATTCACTGGCTCAGCTCTGGGGCCGTCGAAGCAAATTCGAGAACCCGGAAAGTGTCTGGCACATCGCGGAATCCGATCGACAGATCAGTAACATTCCGCAGCAAGGCTCCGTCCCCTGGCCGGCATTCCCAAACGCCCTGAATCCCCAGGAACGGTTGACCATGCACAGTGTGTCCACCGCAAATGCAGAATAGCCGGATGACCGCTGGTTTCCGCTCAATCCGACGTCAGAGACAAGCCTGAAGCGATTCGTCGGGAAATTTTTCGCATTTTCCCTGAGATTATCGCCAAAAACGCGCGGCATCGCAAAGTGTTTAGATTCGATTAAGCCTGCGAAAATGCCATGTACGCCAGCTATCGTATTGCTTTTGGGGGCCTGGTTTTTCTATCGTTCTCTCACCGAGAATTCTACGGAACCAGAAACTGCCGCCATCCTCGAACGGAAATGCTTTTGCTGATTTCGTCAGCAGCACTTGATGCAACGTCGTCTGTTTAGGCTGACGGCAGAAAGAATTGAGTGTTAAGCTCCGCGGAATTCAACGGTTTTGCATGTTCCGACGTTTTGTGTACCGCAACAATTTCAGAGTGAGAATGAATTCATGAGCACCGTGTCCGCCCTTCCTTACAAGGTGGCCAATATTGAACTTGCCGATCTCGGCCGCAAGGAAATTGAGATCGCGGAAATTGAAATGCCGGGCCTGATGGCTCTGCGAGAAAAACATGCCGCTTCCCAGCCGCTCAAGGGCGCTCGGATTGCAGGTTGCCTGCACATGACGATTCAGACAGCTGTTCTGATCGAGACCCTAAAGGCTCTGGGTGCTGAAGTTCAGTGGTCCAGCTGCAACATCTTCTCGACACAGGATCACGCCGCTGCCGCCATTGCGGCCGCCGGATTTCCTGTTTACGCCTGGAAGGGCATGACCAACGAAGAATTCGACTGGTGCATCGAGCAGACTCTGTTCTTCCCGGACGGTCAGCCCCTGAACATGATTCTTGACGACGGTGGTGACCTCACCACGATGGTTCACGAGAAGTACCCGGAACTGCTGAAGGGTATCAAGGGCCTTTCAGAAGAAACAACAACCGGAGTTCACCGTCTCCATCAGATGCTGGCCGCTGGCAAGCTGGCTATTCCAGCGATCAACGTGAATGACTCCGTCACCAAGAGCAAGTTCGACAACCTGTACGGTTGCCGCGAATCTCTGGCAGACGGCATCAAGCGAGCCACCGACGTGATGGTTGCTGGCAAGGTTGCCGTAATCTGCGGTTACGGGGACGTGGGCAAGGGCTGTGCTGACGCCTTGGACGGTCTGGGCGCTCGCGTGATTGTGACCGAGATTGATCCAATCTGTGCGCTGCAGGCTCTGATGGAAGGCTATCAGGTTACCACGATGGACGAAGCGGCCGCTCAAGGCGACATCTTCGTGACAACGACCGGCAACATCGACGTGATCCGTGGCGAGCACATGGACAAGATGAAGCACCAGGCGATCGTCTGCAACATCGGTCACTTTGACTCCGAAATCCAGATTGCTTATCTGAACAACAGCAAGACCATCCGCAAGATCCGCATCAAAGGCCCAGGCGATGAAGGCGGCCCAGTTGACAAGTATGTTTATCCAAACGGCAAGGCCATTCTCATTCTGGCAGAAGGCCGACTGGTCAACCTTGGCTGTGCGACCGGTCATCCATCATTCGTGATGAGCAACAGCTTCACGAATCAGGTCATGGCTCAACTGGCACTGTGGACAGAATCCGAAAAGTTCACGATCGGCGTTCACATGCTGCCAAAAGAACTGGACGAAGAAGTCGCCCGCCTGCACCTCGACAAACTGGGCGCCAAGCTGGAAACGCTGACTCCTGCTCAGGCAGAATACATCGGCGTGTCGAAGAGTGGCCCGTACAAGCCAGCTCATTATCGCTACTAAGATCCCCGCGACCTTTGTGAGTATGAAAGAGGCCATCTTTTGATGGCCTCTTTTTTTTAAGCGTAGGAATCGCCAGTTCCTGTGCTTATCGGCCGATGCGGATACTCCTCACCCATTCCGCCGATCAGGCTATACACGTCTTGAATTCCTGTCGGGCGAGTGATTTAATTGAAAGCTCAACAGCGATAAGCCCCGACCTGTGACTTTCAGGAATCACAGCATCGGACTCCAAAGGGAACTTCTGACCGTGGGCGAGGATGAAATGAGATGGAATCGAACGCCTTTCCTGAACATCGCCCGCGGCCCTCGCCGGACCTGGACGATCAGCCTGTAGAACCCGGCGTACAGAATTCAGAATCTCAGGACCTCAGCCTGCCTCACCTCCAGATCTGGCAAGGCCATTTAGAGGAACGCAACCTGCCTCCGAGGGACATCGAACTGGCGAAGACGGTGCCTGTTTCAGCGGCCGCCATGTCAGTGGCGATGGAACCCGCCTCAGAACTGGAAGGCCGAATCCTCGGCCGATTTCTTCTTGAAAAGGAAATCGCCCGCGGTGGCATGGGCATTATTTTTCAGGCGCAAGACCTTGAACTGGACCGCGAAGTCGCCATTAAACTGCTGCTGAAGTTTCATTTGAGCAAACCTCATCTTGCCCAGCAGTTTATCAATGAAGCCCGCATCAGCGCCGCGTTGCAACACCCAGGGATTATCCCGATTTATGCAATGGGACTTATCGACAACCAACGCCCCTACTTTGCAATGAAGCTCGTCCAGGGCCAGACACTTTCCCAGCTGCTTGCGGCACGCTCCGCCCCGAGCAAAGACCTGCCGCGATTTCTGAAGATTTTCGAACAGGTCAGCCAAACTCTTTCTTACACCCACTCCCGTGGATTTATTCATCTGGATATTAAGCCGGCCAATGTGATGGTCGGCGAATTCGGGGAAGTGCATCTGATGGACTGGGGACTTGGTCGTGCTTCTCCCGCCCATTGCCCAAACCAGGAAACTGATGCCGTCACGCACGAGGCCACCATTCTTGCGGCAGCCACACGTCTTGCCAGCCACGTGAATCAGACGAAGGTGCCTGAGGGGTCGATCTGGGGAACGCCCATTTACATGTCGCCTGAGCAGGGGCGTGGTCAATGTATGGATGTTCGATCGGATGTCTTTGGACTCGGCGCGATTCTGTGTGAAATCCTGACAGGCTTTCCGCCATACGATGGAACACGCCTTGTCGATGTGTGCATGAAGGCGGCCAATGACGATTTAACTTTTGCCAGATCCAACCTCGCCGCGTGTGAGGCCGACAGCGTTTTGGTTCGTCTAGCGATTCGCTGCCTTTCACCAGACCCCAGTCAACGACCCGCTGATGCTCGTTGTGTCGCCAGAGAATTGACGCTATATCTGGAATCGCTGCTTCAGCAGGCGGAACGCGATCTGGCCGATTTTTTTAATCTGAGCCTCGACTTATTCTGCATCGCCGGGCTCGATGGCTACTTTCGCCGAGTCAATTCCAACTTTCCTCGTGTGCTGGGCTATTCGGAAAAGGAACTGGTATCTCGACCGTTTCTGGATTTCGTCCATGAAGAAGATCGAGATCAAACCATGAGCATCATGAGTCAACTCACCGCGGGCCAGCCGGTGATTCAGTTTCAAAACCGATACCGTGCCGCTGACGGATCGTGGCGGCATTTTGAATGGACCGCCAAATCGATCCCGGCCGATGGCGTGATTTTCGCCGTCGCACGCGACGTCACGGAATCCATCCGCCGCTAAATGAGCGGTGCGTTAAGGATGAGGTGTTCGGGGGCGGTGAAGGTGGTGGACATCTTCGGCAATGACACCATCGCCATCATCAGAGGTCAATGTCTGAAACCTTACGACACAGGCAGGCCGTCGATTTAATCGTAACCTGACGCGTCAGCGAGGGATTTGAGAAGAAGAATCCCAGTAATTCCATCCCTCACTGACGTGTCGGGTTGCGAAAACACGTTAAATCGACAGCCTGCAGGATGAGCGATTTTCGTTGCAAATATCCAGGTTTCGTTTCAAAACTCATTCCGGGACCGCTGGCTTGCGCTTGAAATGACTCTAGAATCAGGGGGAGTCCAAACTGATTCAGGGCGTGGTCTCGCGATCACCGGGTTTGCTTATGTCTCAAACTGCCTACAAACGATTTCGCATGCAGATTGAGCTGCGTCACGCGGTCCTGAATCTGCCGCGGTTGCCGGAAGGATACTGCTGGCTTTCCTGGAAGTCGTTGCTGCTTGAACGGCATGCTCAGGTGAAATGGCGGTCGTTCCGTGACGATCTGGACGGAAAGGTGTTCGCCTGCCTCGGCGAATCGTCCGGATGCCTGGGACTGATGCGCGAAATTGTGGCTCAGCGATCTTTCTGTCCGGCCGCCACATGGATGGTGGTCTATCAACCGGAGTCGACATGGCCAGCCAGCGACTGCGGGACCATCCAGGGGGTTTTGCGGGCCAGCGGAATTGGAGCCATTCAGAATGTCGGCGTGACACCCGAACATCGAGGTCAGGGGATTGGACGAGCACTGGTTGTCCAGGCTCTGCGTGGCTTCATGCAATGCGGAATGAACTGCGCTGTTCTGGAAGTGACCGCTCAAAACGAAGCCGCCGTGAAGCTGTATCGATCGCTGGGCTTCGAAGTCATCGAAGTGCTTTACCGCGACAGTGGTACGGGAGAAACAATCCCAGTCAACGAAGTCAGGAACTCTTCAGGACAGTGGTGACAATCGAAAGTCGACTGCTTCCGTGAGTGTGACATCGCCCCAAAATGAATGTCGGCAATGAATGTCGGCTGTGCTATTCTGCTTCCGGCTCCCGCTGCGACGGCAACGCGACTCTACTTCTGATAGATCGGCAAGTAGTGATACTTTACCGAGAGGCTAAGGACGGCCAGGGACGTTGCATACACCGCTCCATGTCCTTGTTCAGAACCGTTCTCGGCCGTCCACGAACCATCGGCCGCCTGCTTTGCCAGCAGCATCTCCTGAACCAACTGTTCGGCTGTCTTTGCGTGCTCACCGCCGCGCTGATACATCCCCTGCGCGTAGTAGTAAGTGCCGTATGAGCAAAACCGTTCGTTCCATTTCGGGGGATGTTCCAGCAGCCAGTCGGCCGCACCGGAGACAAGCGGTGATTCATATTCGCCGCAAACCTGCATCGCCAGCAGACCAGCGGCGGTCATGGTAAACGTCGGATTGTTCTGATGAGGCTCATAGTTGAAACCGCTCGCCTTCTTCGCAGGAAGACCGTTCTCATCCAGCGGTGAGGAATACGATCGCTTCAGGTACTCCACGGCGTCTCGGATAGAACTGCCGGGCACCTGCAAGCCATCGTTCCTTGCAGACCGCAGCGCCATCACCTGCCAGACGGAAACCGACAAATCGGAATCCGGGGCATTCGGTGTGTAACGCCATCCGCCACGATAATGCGTCGGCTTCTTTTCCTTCTGCGAACTGAGAATGACATCAATAGCCTTCTGACAACGGTCGTGAATCAGCTGATCCTGTTCATCGCTTGTCCCCATGCCCAGCATTTCGGTCAGCATCAAAGTGATGATCCCGTGACCGTACATCCGCGAACCGTCTTTGGTGCCGAAATAACCTTTTTCATCAATGCGGTCATCCTGAAGAATAAAGGCCAGCGCCTTCTGCATTGCCTGACCCTCGGGCGTCGGATCAGAAGGCTGAACACCAACGCTGGCCATCGCCATGATCGCCAACGCCGTCATGGTTGTGTCGATGCCTTTGTCTGCTATCGCGCCATCTTCTCGTTGTTTGGCGATCAGAAAGCCAATCGCTTTGTCGACGGCAATATCAGTCTGATCTTTGTTGAAGGCGGAAGCCGAGAGAGCCGGAGTGGCAGGTGCCTGGGCCGCGGCAGTCATCGGGCTCAATGCTCCGGCGAGACAACAGAGAAGCGTTAAGCCCGCGGTCTGAAGATTGGATCTGCTCACGGTTCGCACCTCAAATTGAATGTCATTCCGCCCGTCGAAATACATCGTCGGGTTGCCGTTGTTTCGGACAAAGGCAATCAGGATCTTTTTTATACGAAAGTTTGACGACTTCTGAACCCGTTAACAGCGGCCAAGTCTAAGCGTCTGGACAACTCAGGTCGAACGATTCAGCCACCGACTGAGAAACTCGTCGCGGGTTTCCCAGGGGGACACACCTCCGCACTTTGACCGCGTCACGGATTGGAAACTGAATTTGTGAACAATAATTTGACGACCTGCAACCCCGACCTATGTTTTGCTGACTGCCGCGGGAACCGAGCAACGAATGCCATCGAACACCGAAAACGCAGCAAAAAAGACATCGGAAACTAATAGCGCGGTAAGGAAAGCTAGGAGCTTTGAGGGGACCTTGCCGCGCTGTTTTTCTTTGCGCGCTCAGACAGGCGCGGGCACTCAACCGCGGCCTTTTGTCAATCTGCGTGGTTCGCGGTGACTTTTCTGATTTTTCCGTAGAGTTTGATTTTGCGGAATGCCGATACCGCAGAACGGGAGATCTTGCGCAAAGAATTGCTGTTCGGGATCCGACTCCTCTCTTGCTGGTGAATCACGGATGAATCTCGAATCTCCCTTCCGCAAAATCGGAGGCTTACTGGCCGCGGCAACGGTCATCACTTCCATCTTCATGGTGGCCAGTGTTCTCGCCTTTTTCAGAGAGCGTGGGGCAGTCGACGCAACCGCGCGAAAGATAGCCGCCAATCGTGAAGTCCAGCGGAATTTCGGAGAGTTTTATCCGAATATCGAGCCAGTCGGGAATCCTCAAACGGCGACTCCCAGGCCGCAGCGCAATACCGAAGAATCGCGACAAACCAGCCGTATCGTGACCGTCAATTATCAACCGACTCCGGAAGAAGTTCCATTCGAATCTTTGGAACGATTCGGACCGCAGAACCCTGATCCGAACTCAATGGTTGATCTGATTTTGGATGGACCGGAATCACTTCCGAATCTCGACTTTCAGACATTCGAAGAAGCCGAACATTTGACGCCGACAAAGAACGAAGAGATCATTCAGGTTCCTGAGTTCTCGGCAATTGAACCTGTTGAGACACAACCTGCTGAGCTTCACGTGTCGCTGGAAATCCCGGCCCTGGCTAAAAAAACTCCTGCAGTCTCCGAGCGACACCAGCGCCTGTCTTCCGCATTTGAATCACTCAAAGGCCGACCGCCCGAGAATTTGTTTGATTCCATCGAACACAGCAGCGGCGAGCGATTCGACGCAACATTCAGCACTGAAAAGTCAGTTGCTGGGAACACGACTCAACCGAATGCAGACTCTCAAACCGGCGAGCTGCAAAGTGCCACGGCTGCACTTCCTGGCGACTTCGACAACAGCAGTCCGGGCTCATCATCAGCCGCGGAGAAGGCTGTAGAAAAATCCGTTCGAGCTCCAGAAGTTTCTCACAGCCGCACCGACTTTGCGGCATCGGAAGTTCGGCCTGCTCCGGAATTCAAGCCTTCTGATCGCCACAAGACTCTTGTCGACGAATTGCCATTGCCCGATCTCCAGATCCCAAGTCTCCACGAGGAAATTGCTTTCGAAGATCCGGTTGACGAACAATTGTTTTCTGCCGGACAGACGGAAGTCAGCTTCCGGCAGGAATCCAACATTCCTCAGGATCCGGCGAAAGTTGGGCAGCTGCGTATTCCTGGTCAACGAAAAGACGAGGCTCAACCGCAGCCCACTCCGGTGACTCCTCCTGCTGAACTTGCGGAAACGCCGGTGCCTGTTCCAGAACCCGGTCCGGCGGAATCGCTGCCACCGCAGTCGCTGCCCGATCTTCCCGTTGTGCCTGACATGAATTCGGCTTCGGACATGTATGCAATGCCCGAGTTCTATCCCGAGTCAACTTCAGCAGAAATTGCCTGCGACAACAATTGTCCTCCTGCAGGAGTTCGCCCGTCGAAAGGCCACAGTCATTCCGGAACGTCGCTGACTGTTCGCCGGATCAAGAAGCACATGGTTCGAATCACCAGAGACCTGCAGCTCCCCAAAGTCCGGCTGCCGCAGCTGGACCGACCGGATTTCATGAACCACGAGCTGCCTCGACTGGCAGCTCCTGAAATTCCTCGGCCAAAGTTCGCCGCTCCATTTGCGACGCGACCACACGCGCCAGCCCCGCGGCAGGCCGAGCCGCAAGTTGCACGGCCAGCATATTTCGCTCCGCCAATCGCCATGCCTCACTTCACGGCACCGCAGTTTTCGATTCCGGAGTTCCTGAGGCCGCAGTCGGAATGCCAGTGCAGCGCGTGCGACGATTCAGTGCCAGCGCCCACAATGATGCAGACCCTGAACGAATCGCAGACGCTCCACCGTGTCATGTCAACAATGCGTTTCACAGGCCGCACAAAGACTGTGGAGTAGCCAACGCCAGCACCACTTCTTACTGCTGACTAAACGTCTGGCCGCGGAGGCTGTCATCGTCCTGGAAGTCTGTCGGCTGATCCAGTCCTCCTGTGAGCAGCAAGCCGTCGATTCGAGCATGTGCCTGAGCGAGATCGGCGAGCGACTGGACGTAGCTTAGATTCGCTTCGAAAAATGTCCTGCGAACAATCAGCACCTGCAGGAAGTCAAACTCCCCGGCGGAAAATGCACGTTCCGACAATTGCAGAGTCTCCCTGGCCTTGGGCAGAATCGTCGATTCATACTCTTGAACGGCGACGGACGCGGAATCAAACTCCTGGCCGGCTCGCGCCAGTCTGGCCTTGATCGAAGCTTCGATACGCGTCACTTCGTGCGTCGCCCGGCAGTACTCGGCATAGGCTGCAGAAATATTCCCGGAGTTCTGATTGAAGACAGGAACCGGTGCCCCCACCTGCAGGTTGATCAACCCGGAACCCGTGGCGTTGTCGCTGCCGGCGCCCAGTTGAGCCGTGATGTTGGGAATGGCCTGTGCTTCCTGTCGCTGCTGGTTTGCACGAGCCCGCTGAATGCGAGAACGAGCCGCATTGAGTTCCGGACTGTTGCTCAGCAGATTTTGATAGGTCGCGTCCCAGTCGAGCTGGATGGCTCGGGGATTCAATTCACCGTTCAGTGCGGTGGGCTGCTTGTTGGGCACACCGGTGGTCGCCATCAGTTCCCGCCATGCGCCGGTGAAAGCGATCTTCGCCTGCTTGCGAGCGACATCAATCTGGGCCATCTGCACTTCTGCCTGCAACAGTTCCACCTGCGATGTTTCCATGGCTTCCTTGCGACGGCGAGAAATCTCCGTTCCCTTTTCTGTTACAAGGTAAAAACTATCGGTCAATTCAATCCGTCGCTGGGCGGCGAGCACTTCGTAGAACTGAACGCGAACATCCGTGAGAACTCGGTATCGCTGACTTTCTGCGTCCCACAACTGAGCCTGAACGGACCTGTCCAGCACTCGCTGATTGAGCCGCAGCTTATCGCCTCGGACAAATTCCTGCTCAACAAAAGCCCCGTGCTGGTCGGTGCCGGCGTCCGCAATCTGACTGCCAAAGTATCCGATCGTCGGATTCGCTTTAACGCCCACCTGCGAACGGAAGGCTCGAGCTTTTTCAGACGATGCCGACTGCTGGCGGATCGTCGGGTTGTTCGCCAGAGCCAGTTGCTCAATGTCAGCCAGAGTCAGAGCAACCTGCGATGCATTTTCGACGACGACTTCACTGCTGTCTGTTGTCCACTTTTCTGCCGCTTGATCGTTCAGTTCTTCAGAAACCGACGTCAGCTGAATATTGGATTCGAAGATAGGCACCGGCGACTTCACGGACTCCGCCGACTTCGCTCGATCGGCTGCGACGGTGCTTTGAGTTTCATGGGCGTACGCGTTTGTTGATTTGGCGGTTAGCCTGACTGAAGGCTCATCATTTCGTTGAGCGAAAGGTGCTCGTCCAGAGGCACATCCAGAAGCCGAAATGAGAGACAGGACGGCAATTGCCAATGACGGTACGATCGGACGCATTCTGACCTCGTGTCACTGCGGATGATGAATCTGACGTTTCCCACATCATCCGTGATATGGGGGGACTCACATAGCCAGGAACCACTTGCCCGTGATTGCCGATGCATTCGCATGGTCTGAGGAGTCTTAGAAAAGATTCGACTGATCCCAAAGCGCTGGATGAGATCTGATGGCGTCAATTGCAGGCTTGATGAGCACAGAGCCCGTTGAACCGATCCGACCGTTATTTTCCACACCAACAGCCTACCGCGTCTGCCTGAAATATGTGCGATTCCGCACGCCGACTGCCTCATCAAAACCCGTAGGTGGTTTATCGCGGTTGCCTGAACGGCGTTGGCGAGCGTTTCCACTGGACCACGGGATTAGCGACGCAACGACGCCATCAGGCAAAGAGAAATGTGCCATTGGGGGCGAACCCGGTGCCGAGAAAACGAGCCCAGGCTTCAATGCTCAGGCGAATCTGAGGGATCCAACCAACGATGAATGGCCGACAAAAGCGCAAAGTCAGCACAGTACAAGTCAACGGCATGTCACGCATCCACAGAGCAAAGATTCCTCCAGTCGCCGCAATGGGAACGTTTATTCGGTTTGCCTGCGTTTGTGTCATAACGCCAACCGTCTTCCAACTCGGTCATATCGTTTTGTTGATGGTAAGAAGCGATGATCTCGAAAACGATGCGACTGTGGATTTCCGGCCGATCCCGCGAACGGGCTGAACACTCGCCGTGGCTTCGATCTTAACATAGTGGATTATTTCGACCGGTCAGCGAGAATTGCCCGAGCTTCGGTCATCTCCGGCGGGTCTGGAAACTTCTTTCGCCCTGCGGCGATGAACAGAATCGTGCCGATCGTTCTGACAATGATTTTCAGATCCGTGATGAAAGAGCGATGTCGTACGTAAACGACTTCCAGGGCAAGTTTGATCGGCAGCAGCCTGGCCACATAAGATTCCTCCGGACTGGCGTCATCCAGAAAAAGATGTCCATGGGTGTAGTTGAAAATGCTGCCGGGGCTGGCCAGTCCAGGCAGCACAGTGAGTGTCTCCCGGCCTGTTGCTCCGTAATATGTTTCGACAATCGCAGGATCTTCCGGCCGCGGCCCAACGATCGACATCTCTCCGACCAGCACGTTGAACAACTGCGGCAGTTCATCAATCTTCAGAGATCGCAGGACACGGCCGAAGAAGAAAATCCGCGAGTCCCTGGTTCCTGTGATCGCGCCGGCGGCGGCGGAGCCCACGTGCATCGTTCGAAATTTGTACATCACAAAGATAACACCATCTCGACCAGTTCGCCGAGCACTATAGATCGCTGGTCCGGGGCTCGCGAGACGGATGCCGACGAAGGCCGCAACAAAAACTGGCGTGAGCAGCACGAGAGCTGTGACCGCATTGATTACATCAAACAGGCGTTTGGCCATGTCGAATCGTCCGACGAACGGTCATAAAGATTTCCGCCGCTTCCATGCAGCACATGCTGCCGAAAGCGGCCGCACGATGCCGTAACGCTTCGCACGATCGTGGGTGAGGAAACTTGCGAAGCTCCGGCTCGTAACACATCATCGCTTCAATTTTTCGTTCCAGACTGCGACTGATGTCCAGCCATGTGTCAGGAACAAAACTTCTCGGATACCCCCATTCTGTGCTGCTGGCTGTATCAAACGTATAAACCGACTGAAGATATTCCTCCTGCGGTCGCAGTGCCACCAATGCCGCGCGAAACAGAACGTTGTGATCGTGATTAATGTCTCCGCCGTCCTGGCAGTAGACGATCTTTGGACGAACTTCCCGAACAACGGCTTCGAGCGGCGTGATGATTTCTGTCAGACCAAACGTATCGAGTTTCTGATCGGGGAACCCCAGAAAACGGAAGTCGGCGACATCCAGAACTTTCATGGCCGCTGCGGTGTAGGTGAACTGTGGCTGGCCGCTCTGGCTGTCTTCGGCCGAACGACCGCGAGTCGCGATGACAACCGTCACCGGGTCGCCCGCATCACGATGCAGCGCAATCGCACCGCCGCATCCCAGCACTTCATCGTCCGGATGCGCCGCGATCACAAGGACAGCTACGTTACTCATTCGCCCACACGTTTCCTGTCCAGTTGTTCGTTATCGCGTGTTCCGTCAAGGCCTGACCGCTTAGTCGTGTGACGTCCAGATCTTCGATTTCCAGAATCACAATCTGGGCCCCGTCACATTGAACAACAACGCCGCACGCTTCCTGCACGGGACTGAAGGCGAGCCCCAAAATTTGACCAGGCGATGCGTGTGTTGCAGATGGCGAGAGTGGCGAGGGCAACGTTTCCGTTTGGCGTGTTTCTGGCATTGCTGGCAGCAACTGGCACGACTGAATGATCCAGCGACGCCCATTCAGAAAGCTGAAGGCTCCGGGATAGGGGCGAGTCAGCGCGCGGACAAAGTTGTAGACATCGCCGGCCGACTGATTCCAATTCAGCAGGCCATCGGCCGGGCGGCGGCGCGGCAGCAGTGGCTGGTCGGTTGCTGGCTGCGGACGGCCCGGTTTTTCCCCCGCAAACAGGCGGGGCAACAGGCGCTGGATCATCGTATGATTTGAATCTGCAACCTTGTCATACAGCGTCTCACAGGTGTCATACGGCGTGACGGGGAATTCCATCTGATCGACAATTTCTCCGTTGTCGACGTCCTCGGTCAACCAGATCAGCGTGTTGCCGGTCTTCGTCTGTCCGTAAATCAGGGCCCAGTTGATCGGAGCACTGCCTCGATTGTGCGGCAGGAGAGACGCGTGAGCGCCGATGACTCCAACGCGCGCCGTGGACAATGTCTGCGAGTTCAGAATTTGACTCCATCCGATCACAAACAACAGATCGAGATCCAGACCTTGCAGAAGTTCAACTGCGGAAGCATCGTTAATGTTCTGCACCGCATGCAGCGGCACATCCCATCCTTCCAGCACAGTCGCATACGAAGCCGCCGCACTTCGCCGACTGAGTGCATCGTCCTGCAGCGTGATCACGGCCTCCAGACGATGACCTGATTCCTTCAGCCCAAGCAGCGCAGGGATTCCTTCCTGATGGAAGCCGACCCAGCCAATTTTCAGGTTCTGCTGAAGCATAAGGAGCCTGGTTCTGCCATTGCCGCTCAAAATAAAGGCGGACCTGAAACAGGTCCGCCTATGGCTTTTTAGATTTCGTTCCGACCGATCATGGCGACTGAAAAACCGCTGCCGGAAATATCCATGGCCAGCTGTTTATTTCCCTTTTGAAAATCCGGCCTGGACCAAACTGTCAAAACCGGCCTTCAGCGGGCGAATGTCATAGCCTTTGCCCTGCAGCAGTTCGGCAAACATCAGGACTCGCCCACCGGATCGGCAATGCACATAGATCGGACGATCCATTGGCAGTGAAGCAACTACGTCGGCGACAGATGCAGACTCTTTAAGCTTGCTGAGCGGCAGAAACCGGGCGTCGGCAAGATGTCCGGCATCCCATTCGGCCTGTTCCCGAACATCCAGCAATACGGCCGACTTTGATTCCACACTTTGCTTCACAACTTCCAGAGGGTCAACAGTATGACCCGCTTCCGTAAACATGGTTTTCTCCGTTGGCGTTGAAACTGACACTGTCTTTTTTGAACCTGTAAATACCGGTGCATCAGGATCGCCACCGGACTGCAGATAGGCAACAAGGTCCAGAACTTCGTCTTTCGTCAGCGTATTGATCAGACCGTTTGGCATCATGGAGGCCTTCGAAACCAGAGTCTCTTCAATCTCCTGCCGATTCAACGTGGTCAGGTTACCCGGCTCAAGCATATTCTCCGAAACCATAATGCTGTCGTTGTTCAAATTCACCACGCGTCCGACGACCTGCTTGCCACTGTCCATGACAAAGATGTTGGCCGAGTACTGATCTGAGATGACCTTGCTGGGTTCAATGATTCCCTCCAACATGGTGCGAGCGTTATACCGGCGAGCCACCGCGGTCAGCTCCGGGCCGACGATGCCTCCGTCACCGGCGAATCGATGGCATTTGTAACAGGCGGTGACCTGAAACATCTTTCGGCCGTTGTCGTAATTGCGTCCGGTCAGTCCGGATTCGACATCGGCCAACAGATCATCCACTGTCCATTCGCGAACAACAGGACGAGCGGCCGCTTCAACCAGCGGGATACCGCCGGTAGGCTGTGCTTCCAGAACTTCCTTCAGCGCTGCCTTCTGCTCGTCGGTCAGACGATCAATCGCTTCCTGGCGAATATTTTTGATAAAGCCTGTGAAGGAATTGCCGCCGCGGAATGTGGTAGATGTTACGAACCACTGAAAATATCTGGTCCGCTGCTCCATCGTCCACTGATCCTTCAACGCTCGCAGACAGTAGACATAATGAATCTGCTCTTCCTGGCTTGGCGCTTTTTCCAGCAGATCCAGCGTCTTGCCAGCCACCTGACTGTCGTTGAGATAAACCAGGATCCGGCACAGTTCGCGGTTCAGCCGAGGACTCTTTGACGGATAGGCCTGAGTCAGCACGGTCGCGATATCACGAGCGGCGTCAGTATCAGGCTCCCCCATGCGAATAAAGCACAACCCAAGAACTCGCAGTCCATCGAGCATTTGGTCTTCCGTCAGATTACCTGCGGTCAACTTCGACATCGAGATCAAAAGCGGCATCTGCTGTTCCGGTGTACCACATCGAGCCAGTGCCAGCAGGGCTGTAATCTTTGCATCGGGATTGCTGTTCTCCGCCACAGCCCGTTCCTGCCACGATCCCACCGGCTGATGTTCGATGGCGGTTCGTGCCGCGAAGCGAATGGTTCGATCGGCATGGCCCAGATGCGGCCAGGCCTTCGCGACAGCATCAGCGGCATCCGCATGATGCAGAGTTTCCAGTTCATGTCGCAGTGCGCGCAAATCCCGACCGGCATCAGCCGCTGCAACGGCGGGTGCGGTGGATTCAGTGCCTTTGTAGGTGACGCGATAAAGGCCCGACTGAGTCTTGCGTCCTCCAATGGTCACATACATGGCCTGGTCGGCCGGATTGATGATCAGATCAGTGACGGGCAGCGGCGCTGCTGCCAGGAATCGCTCGGCTTCTCCTGTGTAGGTTGAACCCGACGGCGTCATATGAACGGCGTAGATAACGCCGTAGCTCCAGTCACTGATAAACAGCGATTGCTGGTACTTCGCCGGAAACTTTGCACCCGTTCCGAACGTGATGCCAGTTGGCGAACCGGGCCCGATGTCCACAACAGAGCCAAGGCTGTCCGGAGAATAGACAGGCCACTTGCCCGTACCCGAACGCCATCCGAATTCCGCACCGCTTGTGACATGGTTGACTCGCGTTGGCCGATACCATGGCGAACCAACGTCCCATTCCATATCCGCGTCGTAAGTAAATAATTCCCCTTCAGGATTGAGGGCGATGTCATATTCATTGCGGAATCCGCTGGCCATCAACTGCCAGTCCTGTCCATCGGGACTGACCTGTGCAATCCAGCCGCCAGGAGCCATCACGCCGACCGCATGACCGCCCGCGTCCCACATGCGCGGCAACAACTGGTCTTCGCCCCAGATCCGGGGCACTCGGGACTGAGAAAAATCGGTTGGCGGAGTGTGATTGCCGCAGCAAACGTACAGAGACTTCTTATCGGGTGAAAGAATGATGGCATGCGGACCGTGTTCGTTTCCGCCCTGAAGCACCCGCAGATGTTCGGCGGTGTCGTACTGATCATCGCCGTCCGTATCGCGGACCCGATGCAATCCAACCCGTGGCTCATCACCGCTGTTGGTCATCACGTACAGACTGTCAAACGCACACAGCAGGCCCTGAGCCATTCCGACATCCACGTTGATCAGTTCGATCTTAATCTGATCGGTCGAACCCTGAGTCGGCGGAGTGACTCGGTAAAGTTTTCCGTACTGATCAGAAACAATCAGACGGCCTTTTGGATCAGGAGTCATGCAGACCCACGATCCCATCGTGTCACCGGGAACCGAATACAACAGTTCGACAGCGAATCCCTCGGCCACTTTCATGTCCGACACTGGTGTTGCCATCGGGACGGGTGCGGGATCGTTGCTGAGGATAATGGATTGAATCACCATTTCGCCTTCACCGTTGAGCGGATCGATGCGCAATGATGTGACCGGCGATGTCGAATGGAAGTACAACCGAGCTGCTCGAAAGTCTTTTGCCGAGCCCCGCAGTTGGGTCTTTATGGAATTGGCTTCCGACGTCCCGGGCTCAGCTTCGGTCGTCCAGAAAACCTGTATGTCAGCATTGCCCTGAAACTTCGCGCTGATCGCCAACCGATGATCGCCCGCTTTTCCATCCACCAAAGCTGTGATGTGAGGATCATTGCCGCTGGATTTCAGCAACAGAGCCCCCTCCTGAATAGACAGCGCTGTCTGAGCATTCGGTTCCCAGCCAGCAGGGTCCTTCACGAAACTCCAGCTCGCAATTTCATCCGCAGATGCCAGTACCGGGCTGAATGCCACCAAAGATAACAGGATCCCTCGGACTGTTCCGGAGTTGCACCGCATGATTCACACCTGACAACAAATTTACATTTGAAAATTCATCCACCACAACAGGCGGATCAATGAAGCAACAGTTCTGCCGAGCCTCGGCCAGAAGTTCCATCTAGTCTGACGCGAACCGGTCCGGGTTTCAAGGCATCGTTTCTTTGCGGAACCGCTCGGCAATTGAGTCCTCGGCAGCCGGATGGTCCCATCCGGGGCACAGGTTTGTTGGCCGTTTCTGTTTTTGACTGCGGAATATCGTAACGAAGAAACAATCGGCTATCCTTCTGCGTACAATTGTGTTGCCATTGAGATGCAGATCTGTGCCGTTGGCGTGCCGCTGTCATTCAGCAGCTTGCAGGTTCTTTATTGTTGTCCAGCCGTTGTTTTCATATCGTTAAAATTTTCATATCGTCAAAGTGAATCGTTGCCATGTCGAAGTCAGAAGTCCGAGTCGGTTTGGTGCAGATGACCTGTGTTGAGTCACCCGCAGAGAATCTGAGCCGTTCCATCGTAAAGATTCGCGAATGCGCGGCCGACGGGGCTCAGGTGATTTGTCTGCAGGAGGTTTTCAATACGCAGTATCCCTGTCAAACCGAGGACCATGCGGGCTTTGACCTGGCAGAAACTATCCCTGGCCCGACAACGACCGAATTGCAGAAGGTTGCGAAGGACCTGGGCGTTGTGATCGTGGTTCCGATTTTCGAAAAGCGGGCCCATGGCCTGTACCACAACTCTGCCGTGGTTCTGGATGCTGACGGTTCATTCGCGGGCTTGTATCGAAAGATGCACATCCCCGATGACCCTTTGTATTACGAAAAGTTTTACTTCACGCCGGGCGACCTTGGATTTCTGGCATTCCAAACGAAGTTTGCAAAAGTTGGCGTCTGCATCTGCTGGGATCAGTGGTATCCCGAAGCCGCGCGACTGACCGCAATGCAGGGAGCCGAATTGCTGTTTTATCCGACGGCGATTGGTTGGATCCCTGGTGAGCGAGAAGTTTACGGCGCCAGCCAGTATTCCGCCTGGCAGACGATGATGCGCAGTCACGCGATTGCCAATGGACTGTTTGTGGGTGCTCCGAATCGTGTGGGAATCGAGGGCGAGATTCAATTCTGGGGCGGCAGTTTTCTGGCGGACCCCTATGGCAACGTGCTGACTCAGGCCACGCATGATGGGGAAGCCAACACGATCGTCAACTGTGACCTGTCTTTGATCAATACCGCCCGGACTCACTGGCCGTTTTTCCGCGACCGCCGCATTGATGCGTTCGGCGATCTGCAGAAACGCTGGTGCGATCAGAGCCCCGATTTGAAGCAGATGCGAGCCCGCTGATCGTCAGATCACACTGACCGGCGCCCGGAAATCGTTCAACTGGCAGGGCGCAGCGTGACTTGGACTTCGGTAAATCGTACACTACAGCGTTGAAACGTTCCGCTCACCATAACGCCGCGTCAACGCAACTCATTGGGATTTGATTTCATGTACACGCTCCGCATGGCCAGGCGAGTCCTTTTCGAAACGAACAAGCGACTGCTGTGGAAGCTGGTCTGGAACATGGGCGTCAAGGGATCTCTGTCGGTGATGAAGCATCGCCAGAGAATGAAGAAGGGACAATTTTTCCCTCCGTTCCTTTACGTCTCCATCATCAACAGCTGCAACCTGCGATGTCAGGGTTGCTGGGTCGATGTGGCTCATAAGCAGCAGACCATCGACGTCAAAGCCATGAACCGGCTGATCAACGAAGCGAAGGAGCATGGCAACACATTCTTCGGCATTGTCGGCGGCGAACCGTTCATGCATCCGGAGTTGTTCGAAATCCTGGAGGCGCATCCGGACTGCTATTTCCAGATTTTCACGAACGGTCAATTTATCACGGACGAGAAAGCTCGCCGCCTGTTTGAGCTGGGCAATGTGACTCCGTTGATCAGCGTAGAAGGAAATGAGATCGTCAGCGACGAGCGACGCGGCCGATCGGGCGTCTACAGCAAGACGCTGGCTGGCATCGAGAATTGCCTGAAACACAACGTGATGACCGGTGTCTGTACCAGTCTGGCAAAATCCAACATCGATCACCTGCTGACAGAAGCGTGGATCGATCGGCTTGTCGAAATGGGCGTTCTTTACACCTGGTTCCACGTTTATCGGCCGATGGGGCCAGATGCTCAGACGGAGCTGTGTCTGACTCCCGAGCAGCAACGAAGGGCTCGCCAGTTTGTGGTCGACATGCGGGCGAAGAAGCCGATCGTGATTATTGACGCGTACTACGATGGCGAAGGCAAAGCCCTGTGTCCGGCAGCGAATGGGATCAGCCACCACATTAATCCGTGGGGCGATATTGAACCCTGTCCGATCGTGCAGTTTTCGAAAGAGTCGATTCATCATGAGAAGGATGATCGGCATCTGTTCGACAAGTTTACGAAGTCAGAGTACCTCGCCGATTTTCGCGAGCTGGCTCAACAGACCACGCGCGGCTGCATCGTGCTCGAACGTCCCGACCTGCTGGCTCAGCTTGTGGAAAAGCACTCGGCCAGGGACTCCACCGCACGCGGCACCGCGATGCAGGAACTGAAGTCCATGATTCCTCGCACTTCGCAGTATCATCCAGGGCATGAGATCCCGGAGAAGAACTGGTACTACCGCATCGCGAAGCATTTTCTGTTCAACGATTTTGGCGTCTACAAGGGCCGAGATCATTCGAAGACCGCCGCTCCTTATATCATCAGCGCCGAAATAAAGCCGGCGACTGGAGATTCCAGTGCAGGCAGCTGCTGTTCGACGCCAGGCGGCTGCGGTTCCGGAGGTCAGGTTGTGGAACTTGCAGCCCCCGCGAGAAACAACTGAGCATCCAGGCTGCGTCGGTGTGTTGCGGTGTGGCAGGGGGCTGAACTGTTCTGCGGTGGAACCTGTTCGCGGTCGAGTCTCTGTGCCGCCATCCGACGCTGTCCCGTCATCCGACGCTGTCCCGTCATCCGACGCGGGCAGGGCTTGTCCAATTTTGATCGTGCCGAATGTGGGATGCTGCATCTGTCCTTGAATAGAGGGTGAAATCTGTGAGTCGGCGTCTTGATTTGCTTGTGTTGATCCTGCTGGCGACCGTCGGTACGAAAAGCCCGATGAAGGCAAATGCCCAGGAACTGCCGGATGGCTACGAGGCTGGAACAAAGCAGCTGGCCACATTTCGCGTTCCGGCCGGGATGACCGTTGGACTGTTTGCCGCCGAGCCCAGTCTTGCGTCGCCGGTGGCCATTGGTCTGGACGAACGCAATCGGATTTTTGTCGCCGAAGAATATCGCTTCAATCTGGGCACGGAGGAGAATCGAACTCGCCCGTTTCTTCTGGAGGATGACCTTCAGCTTCAGACGACTTCCGACCGACTGCGGATGTACGAAAAGTGGGCCGCAAACTTCGACGGCGGGATGGAATGGTTTCGTCGAGTCGGCGATCAGGTCCGTATGGTCGAAGATACCAACGGGGACGGGCGCGCTGATCGGTCCACGGTCTTTGCTCCGGACTTCAACGAGACGCTGGACGGACTGGCCGCCGGGGTGATGGCTATGGAGGGCGACGTGTACTTTACATGCATTCCGAATCTCTGGCGTTTGCGCGACACTGATGGTGACGGCATCGCCGACGAACGAAAAATTATTCAGTCGGGGTTTGGCGTGAACGCCGGGTTTCTGGGCCACGACCTGCATGGTCTGTGCTGGGGCCCGGATGGCAAGCTGTACTTTTCGGTGGGAGACCGGGGCTTCCATTTGCGGACGCAGGAAGGTGTGACGCTGCACGGGCCTCGCAATGGAGCGGTGTTCCGTTGTTTGCCTGACGGATCTGAAATGGAAGTGGTGATGCGCGGGCTCCGGAATCCTCAGGAGATCGCTTTTGACCAGTTCGGAAATCTTTTCGCAGCCGACAACAACTGCGACAAAGGAGACCATTCGCGTCTGGTCTTCGTCATCGAAGGTGCCAGCAGTGGCTGGAACATGGCCTTTCAAAGTCTCGGCGAACCGTATCTGACAGGTCCGTGGCATGCGGAGCGAATGTGGCACCTTGCCGACAGACAGTCAACCGCGAGCCTCGCAACAAATACTGCGAACACTGCGAACACTGCGAATACAGCGAATACAGCGAACGAACCAGTCG
>Ga0209284_10000663_pt1 | contig 56114 bp, 39 predicted proteins | sample FRY03_FD_187211 | JGI IMG/M metagenome (GOLD analysis project Ga0209284, IMG submission 187211) | Freshwater microbial communities from Lake Fryxell liftoff mats and glacier meltwater in Antarctica - FRY-03 (SPAdes) (version 2) | ecosystem: Environmental > Aquatic > Freshwater > Ice > Glacier...
GTGCAGAAATTAAGTCTGACAAACCAAAATCAGTTGATAATAAAATTGATGCGAGCTTAGAATTTGCAAGATACCAAACAGATTCGACTTCATCAAAAAATCGTTTGATGGTGCCCCCCGACCTTCCAGGTGCCCAAGAACCCCCCATAAAACTCCCTAAATTTACCGAAGAAAATATGGCCCAGAGGAAGGAAATTCTCGCCAAGTTGTATCCTCCCCTTCCTGTAATCTTGCCTGAACCAGAGTTGGCATCAGGCCCCGATGGCAAACCCTATTCACTTTCCGACCTACAGAAAATTGCGCTTACTTCCAGTCCGAAAATCAAACAGGCAGTTGCAGCCGTTGCTGCTGCAAGGGGGGCGGCTATTCAAGCAGGCCTTTATCCCAACCCAGATTTTGGCTACGAAGGGGATACCATGCAGACCAATGGAACTGCAGGGTACCAAGGTGGGTATATTCAGCAAACCATTGTAACCGCTAGCAAGTTGCCTACTGCTAGGCAGGCGGCCTTGATGGATGTTCGAATCACGGAACTTTCTTTGCGAAAAGCGGAAACAGACCTTTCAAGAGAAGTACGCCATGGCTACTTTGCAGTATTAGTCGCAGATCAGAACATTCGGGTATCGAGGGCCTTGGCAAATCTTTCTGCTGAAGTGTATGAAACCCTGATCGTGCAGGTTAATAAGGGTGGATTTGCAGCACCCTACGAGCCATTTCAAATCCGAGTGCTGGCAATGCAGGCCTATGGGCAACTGGTTCAAGCTAAAAATCGTTATACCAGCGCTTGGAAACAATTGACCGCAGCTATGGGTGTACCCGGGTTGCCGCTTTCTCAACTTGCAGGTAATATTAATATTCCCATACCTGTTTACAAATATGATGAGTGTGTCAAACGGGTTACCTTGTTGCATACCAATGTAGCCTCTGCAGAATTTGATTTATTAAAGGCCCAAGCTTTATTAAAACTTGCGCAGATAACTCCTATACCAAAGGTAACAGTTCGAATTATGATGCAAAAAGATTTTACCGCACCTCCAAATGCGGCGTCGCCTTCTGTGCAGGTTGGCATGCCTGTACCCGTCTGGAATCGCAATCAGGGAAATATACTGCAAGCAGAAAGTCAGATGGTTTCGGCTTCTGAAGCCAAGCACAAAGCCAGGAATCAACTTACTGCAGATCTCGCTGAAGCTTTCGAACGCTATGAAAATAGCAGAGTATTGCTTGGGTATTATCGTGACCAAATACTTCCTGATCAGATTCGAACTTATCGTGGTTTATTTGAAAGATTTCATTCAGAGATCAAAGTTGGTGATGGTGACACCCTTACTTTTGCAGATGTTGTGAACGCCCAGAACATTCTTTCAGCAAGTGTTGTGCAGTATCTTCAAGTGTTAGGGGTCATGTGGATTTCTGTGGTGGACATTGCGAATTTGCTACAAACCGATGATTTATTTCAAATAGCGGGAGAAAAAGTTCCCACCGAATGGATCAACAGTTCTGAAGCTTTGGAACAATTGATCAAATTGCCATGCACTCATTCATGTTCGCCACTTAGTAACCTAGAATACATTGGAGTGGATGGGAAATGGGCGCCAGCAACTAGGCCTGAAAAAGAAAAAGGTGGTGCGTATATGGAAGAGAAATCAAAACTCCCATTAAAATCTAAGCCGTTGCCTGCACCAAAGGCGGAAGATTCAAAGCCTATTCAACCATTAAAGTAACAATTAAAACAATCGATGGTGTGTTTGGCAGCCTTGGAGGAATCTGGCCAAGGCAGGGCCTCTGCAGAAATAAAACCTTGGTATGCAATTTCTTTAAGGGCATCTGCGATAGGTTTAAAATCGGTGTGTCCCAATCCCGCTGGCTTTCTATTGGAATCTGCAAGGTGCACATGCCCGACCATTTTTCCGCATTTTCTTAACGACTCAGCTATGTTTGTTTCTTCAATATTCATGTGAAACAAATCACATAAAAGCTTAAGGGAATCACTTTGTCCCACCTTAGAAATTAATGACATCCCTTCTTCAACCGTGCGAATCAGGTTGGATTCATATCGGTTGAGGGGTTCTAAAAGTAATATAGTGCCCACATTTTTTGCTTTTTGCGAAAGGTAGTTCAACGCTTCTTCTAGATAAGCATTGGCCTGAACCTGATCCACCGCTTCGCAATGCCTACCCTGAAGCGAGCCAATAATGGCAGGTGCCTCGAAGGGTGCGCCTGCCTCTATCATGCGTGCGATAAAATCTCTAGCATGGGTGCGGATCTTTTCTTCAGGGGAAGTCAATGTCCATTTATGAAGAACCCACCCAGCCCCGGTACCCAATGCTGCAATTTTTAAACCATGATCACTTGCAATTTTAGCAGCTTCAGATTTGGCCAAAGCTTCAGGCCCCGGGGCAAATATTTCTATCCCCGTAAATCCAAGCGCCTTGGCTTCTTTGCAGGCTTCTTGAACATCTGACCAATACACAAATGGCCCGCCTCGGGCTTCATTTACCAGACTTATGGTTACGCTCGACTTCATCATTTTTAAGAATCCTTAAATTGGGCTACAAGTAAAGGTACGATTTATGCTAAGTTTTTACTACGATGATGGGGTTTAGAATACTCGATTGAAAGAAAGAAATCATGGCTAATTTAAAGTTTGCAACAACAGTTCTTATTAGCGTAGTGCTGTTTTTAAACTCGGTGGCTTTTGCCCAACAAGATGTGCAGGAAACCATCAAGAAAGCTATTGAGGCCCAAGGCGGAAAAGAAGCTCTTGTTAAGGCTCAGCAATTCAAGCGCACCAGTTCAGGAACCATCTTTTTTGGCCAAACTCAGAACTTTACCGATGAGCTAATTGTTGCTTTGCCTCAAAAAATCAAGCTTAATATCAAACTCGATACTAAGGAAAACCTTCTCATGTGCCTTGATGGAGACATGGGATGGAGCGTTGCAAGTGGGTTCCCTATCGACCTATCAAAAGAAAAAATAGTGGAACTCAAGGAAGAATCCTACTTCCTTCTAGTCAGCAATCTTGTCTCTCTTTTGGAACCCAGTTCTAAGTTGACATCTCTGGGGGAATCCAAACTTGGCAATAAACCGGTCTTGGGAATTAAAGCTTCAATCTCAGGCGGGCCTGAAATTTCCCTGTATTTCGACAAAGAAACAAACTTTCTAACAAAAGCAGAAAGAAAAGGAAAGCAATCAGGCATCGAGATACTCAAAGGGGTGCAATATTCAGACTATCAGACCTTTGGGGCTGCCAAGTTTGCAACTAAGGAAACGCATTTCCTCGGGGGTAATAAATTTGTGGAGAATAAAAATATTGTTTACACCGTCTTAGACAAGGTCGATGTTTCCCTATTCAAAAAACCAGGAAGTTAGTTTACTTGTTGGGGGAAAGAATCAAGGGATTGGCAATCGGAGGATTATCTTTCAGCCCACTTCCAGGCCGCACCACTCCGCCTAATCCGATTGATTCTGGATGCCTTGCAATTTTATCCGTGAAAATTTCAACATCCTTTAACACTCGTTCAATCTTGGGAGTCATGCGGGTTACTGCGCCAATTGCGTTATCCAGATTATTGTAAATTCCTGGGTCGGTTAAAAACCTTTTTATTGTTCCATCTGCTTGGCCGATAACTCTCACAAGTTCTCTTATATCTGAAATAGTAAATACGCTTTTTTCAAGAATTTCATCAAGGTTCTTCGCAAGCGATTCGCTCCTGTTTGCAAAAGGCTTGATCAATACGGATATATCGTTGATCATTTCTTCAACCACAGAGAATTGATCGTTTACTTTTTTTACCAACGATTTTAGTTCCTTCATCATTTCGTCTGTATTTTTCGCAAGTTGATCGATATCTTCAGTGCCTTTGCGTACATTTTTAAGGATCGAATTTACTTGTTTTTGATTCTCATCACTCAAGAAGCTTCCTAGTTTGTTTAAATCTTCTGCAGCCACATCAATTATTTTTACAATCTTTTCTTGGTTGGATTGAATCAACAAGTCGACTCGTTCGCCAATTCGGTTATACTGCCTTGCAACTGCACTGTACTCATCCAAGGTTTTTGAGACTTCTGGAACGACATCTTGAATTTTCTTTGCAGTAATCGTGAATTCCCTAAGGGCTTCCTCGACCTTAGGGGCAATTTTTTCCAGCTTTTGAATCGACTTGCTCATTTCATTGAGGGTTTCTTGCGTACTGGGCACGATATCCGATGCCCGGTTCAAAAGGCTTGCAACATTTGCTGCACGAACTCCCTCGATTGTGGTTCCAATTAGGACTTCTTCGCGATTGGGATCGATCTTGTCATCATCTTTAGGAATAAGATCGATGCTGCTATCGTTTCCCAACAACCCGGTCACCAAGGTAGGTTGTTCATATTTGCGGATTTTGTAAGATCGCTCGATGTTGAGAACAACGATAACTTGGCCAGTTTTATCATCGAGGGTAATGTGTGAGACCTGCCCGATGCGAACGCCGGATCTTCTTACGGGCGCCCCTGCGGAAATCCCAGGTGCATCATTGAAACTAACATGATACTGATTTACCGATTTAAATAGTCCTGGAATACTGCCAAACATGATGACGAGTGTCCCAAGCAATAGGAACCCCCCCAGCACCAAAATTCCAATTTGTACTTTCATTGTCTGGTGGCTCATGATGCTTCATCCCTATGCGCATTGTTTTCAGATTCTAGTATGCGTTCTTTGGCTTCGCCATGAATGAACTGTTGCACACGGAGATCAGGAGCCTTAAACAGTTCGTCCGTCGTACCATCAAATAGCACTTGTGATTCGTTAGGTTTCAATCTGGAGAGCGGGGAAAACATGGTGACCCTGTCTGCAACCTTTTGGACGGTACGCATTTCATGGGTAACCACAATACTTGTGACAGGCATATTTTTGCGTGTTTGTAGGATCAACTCATTGATTACATCGGTCATTATGGGGTCTAGCCCGGTAGTGGGCTCATCATAAAGCATGACTTCGGGGTTAAGAATAAGGGCCCTTGCCAAGCCGATTCTTTTTTTCATGCCACCTGAAAGCTCGGCAGGTTTTTTACCAAGCACACTTTCCTTCATACCAACTTCTTTGACTCGCATCAAAACAAGTTTTTCGATTTCTTTTTCATCGCATTTGGAATGCGCTCTTAAGCCAAATGCGACATTATCAAATACGGAAAGGCTGTCGAAAAGTGCTGCGCCTTGGAATAAAAATCCAAAGCGAAGGCGCTGTTCGTTCGTGCGTTTGTCATCAAGTGAACACCAATCTTGGCTATCGAAAAGAACTTTTCCGGTTGAAGCTTGAAGTAGGGAAATTAAAAGTTTTAGGAGAACTGTTTTGCCGCAACCGCTTTCACCAATCACCACAAGCGTTTGCCCTTTGGGAATATCAAGAGTGATGTTACGGAGAATATCAACACCATTGAACTCGATGCCTGCGTTTTGCAAGGAGAGGAATTTCTGATTAGGGGAGTTGAAAACCATGCGTAGCAAAATCCTTATTTGGGGCCGAAGCTTTTGATGGAATTATCCGGCCACATGAACCCATATAAATTGTTGAAGAAAAGCGCTAGGAAAAAGTCGAGAACTAAAATGGACATAAACGACCAGACGAAAGCTGAGGTGGCCGCTTTGCCCACGCCTTCAGCCCCTGCGCGCGAATTCATACCTCGATGGCAGGAAATAAGAGCGATGGAAGCCCCGAAGAAAATCGGTTTGATCAAACCAACAGCGAGATCCCAAATTTGAATGTGACCTCGGGAATTTTGCCAATAATGATAAGGATCCACTTTAAATATTTCAGTGCAGACTAGGCTGCCCCCGAATACCCCCATGAAATTTGCCAATATCGTGAGTATGGGAATCAATAAAACACAAGCAAGAACTCGGGGCAGCACTAGATAATGCAGGGGATTTATTCCCAGACAAATCAAGGCATCCACTTGTTCGGTAACTCGCATCGTGGCTAATTCTGCAGCCATCGAGCCCCCAATTCTTCCTGCAAGCATGGTTGCTGCAAGTACCGGGCCAAGTTCTTTGATCACAGAAACATTTATAATCTGACCCATTTGGGTTGCCATACCTAGCGATTGAAACTGAGAAAACACCTGGATTGCCATAACCATACCGATGAACATTCCGGTGATAGCAACGATGGGAACGCTTTGAACGCCGACTCTAAAGCAAATGGGGAGCATGGTTCCGGTGGAAGGTTTTTTTAAAATCGTTGCAAGGGTACGGGCAGAAAAAATCGTAAAATCGCCCAAGCCATCAAAGGCCTGTGAGACTTTATTTAGTGCTGATTTAATTTCTTTCCTTAATGCTTCAGACATCCTGCCTCCGAAAAAGCCGGCAATCCATGCCGAAATACCATCGTATCTAGAAGATCGGCACAAACGGGTATCAAGATGGCTAGGAAAAAAGAGACAAGGTAAAAAGGCTGTTCCGCAAGGTGCGGGTTGTAGGGGTTGTGACGATCATTCAGGATTATTGGGAAGGTTAATTGGTTTACCTGCAGTCCAATAAACCCAGATTTTTCGTTCAGGGTCCCAGACTAAACCTGTGTAATTGGAGGGGTGTTGGAATCCAGTTCCAGGATTATAAAAGTCTTGGTTGCCTTGATGGTTGCGTTTTAGTTTTAATAATTGGAGTTCCTGCCTACCTGCAATAAAAACGACGAGGGCCAAAATAATAAGAACAAACTGGGAGAAAAAAACACCAAGGAAGAAGAGCAGGATAGCGCCTAGATTGCCAATCGTGACAGAAATTACGGTGGCATTGTTAAAGCCCAAGGCTAGATTAAGCAAGGCTCTTAAGACCCGCCCTCCATCCATTGGAAAAATAGGAAGAAGATTAAAAAGCAGAAGTCCTAGGTTGGAAAACATAAGCATTTTCAGGTAATGGCCTAGGCCGCCTGAAAGGGAATTAGGGGGTATAAGATTTTCGAAATCAAAGGGAGTGGGAGAAAAATAAATGCAAATGGGCCAGAGAAGAAAAATGAGGACCAAATTGACGCTAGGCCCTGCTAGGGCAATTACTAGTTCTTCAAAAGGATCTTCGCTCATTCTTTCAAGTCGTGCAACTCCACCAATTGGATAAATGGTGATGTCGCGAGTTTGGATACCAAAGGATCGGGCAGCAAGGGCATGCCCAAACTCATGAAGGATGACACAAAAAAACACCACAAATAGCAGAATTACTTCTAGTATGCTCTGGAATAAAGAGATTTCTCTAAGATTGGACAAAAGATAAAAAAAAGGGAGTATCCAAAAGGTGGGATGGATATAAACACTTATGCCAAATGGAGATCCGAGTTTAAGCGTCTTGAACATATTTTTATTATTGCAAACCCATTCATTACAAGTGTAAAAATTTTTGTAAAAACATGAAGAATTATTGTTTTTATATGAACTTTTCTTTTTCTCAGACTAATAAAATAGTATGAAAGCAATGATGCGTAACTTGTGCAGGACCGGATCCCTGCCAAGCGCCTTTACTTCAAAAATCCTGCTAGGGTTTTTGGAGTACATCAATGCAATATGCGTAACCCTAGGAGGCGGTACCCAAGTGGGAAGATTCGGCCGTTCTCTCTTCCTTTTTTTTAGGGAGGGCCTAGTCATGAAACGCAATCCTGGCAAAAAACAGAAAAAGCAGTTCGTTCAAGTTTGGTCTTATAATCAAACCGTAAAAGCTCTGCCTTACCTTCTTGAAGTTCTCCGATCGTTGCGGGAAAACTATTTGGTAATGAGGTTTGCGAAATACCGATCAATGAAGATTGATCGGAGTACAAAGCGTCCTGATCGCTCTGTATTTATAGCAAAGCAGGATGCACAAATGGAGTGCGATGTTACAAGTTCAAAGTATGCACAAGATGTTGCAGAATTTGAAAGCATGGGGATATTCGTGGTTTCACCAGAAAACGCAATCATTGGAATTCCTTTTATCGAGGAAGATCAACTTGCCTGGTTTATCTTGAGTTTATTCGAAAAGGATTACCTAGTGGGTTGGAGGTTTCAATCTGACCCTCAGGATACCCGCAGGACCATTTTGCCTAAGCATAAAGAGCAAACTTGACCGTATTAAAAATTAGAAAACCTCTGCGAGGAACTCACTTGCAGAGGTTTTTTGTTGCCCGCATTTAAAGCAGCAGTTCTCCCAGAAAAATTCCAGCAATGGAAAAGTAAATAACAATTCCTGTCACATCCACGAAAGTTGCAACGAAAGGGCTTGAAGCAATGCCGGGATCAACGCCAAATCGGTCAAATACAAGGGGTAGCATGGAGCCAACCACGGTGCCCCATAAGCAAATTCCCGCAACTGAAAAACCAATCACCGAAGCTAGTTTCCAACGATCAATGGAAGGGTTGATCAATGCACAACCCTTGGGGAATTCATAAACAAGCTGCCCATCCTCGAGCAAGGGTTCGTTTAATTTTGAAGCATCAGGCAGGCGGATTTTTTCCGCTTTCTTGCTATGGATAACTTGCTCTGTATTGGGGATGATTTCGTATATTCCATCTTGCGTGGGCTGCAACGGATTACTTGCAGCTACTCTTACCTTGAAGGATTCATGCCTAGGGTGCGAACTTCCGCGGATGTGTTCGGGCGTAAGTGCTGCCCGGATGAAACCAATGCCTCCAAGTGTCAGGCCCAGTGCAAGGCCCATCAGTAACTCGTGTTTGAAAATGCGAAACCAGTTTTTACGGTTCACTTCATTAAGTGCCATGGCCCGAGTGATCAAAGTTGCTGCCTGCGAGCCCGAGTTTCCCCCGGTAGAAATGCACAGGGGAACGAATAAACTTAGCACCACCACTTTGGCAATGGCATCTTCAAAATATGCAAGGGCCGTAAAAGTAAATAACTCTGCAAGGAACAAGCAAGAAAGCCATACAGATCTTTTTCTCCAGACAAGAGTGAAGCTGGCATCCAGATAGCTATCTTTCATGGGTTCCATGCCACCCATGCGATGAACATCTTCTGTTGCCGCAGAAACCACAGCATCCATTGCATCATCATGCGTCACAATGCCAACTAGTTTGGCTTCCTTGTCGACAACGGGAATGGCAAGAAGGTCGTAACGCGCCATCGATTGGGCAACCCGATCTTTGGGATCGGTTACATTAACAGTAACGATCTGGGTTTCCATGATGTCAGCAAGAATATCTTTTCTGGGAGCAAGGATCAGAGTACGCAAAGAAACCACGCCTTGGAGCCTACGATTTTCATCAACGAGATAAACATAATAAATCGTCTCGCGGTCAGGGGCTTGCAATCTTAATCGCTCTAAAGATTCTTCCACGGTAATGTTGGCGGGAAGCCAAGCATAATCTGTGGTCATGATAGCGCCCGCAGTATCTTCGGGAAAATTTACAAGCGATGCGATATCTCTGCGTTCTGCATCATCGATCAACCTTAAAATCGCCTCAGTTACGCTGGGGTCTAATTGCCTTAGAAGTGCTGCACGGTCATCATGCGACATGCGTTCGATAAGTTTTGCCATATGCGGCCTGCCCACGCCCTTCACCAATCGAACTTGTTCTTCGGTGGGAAGGTAGGAAAAGATCTCGGCTTGGTTGTCGATTGGGGTTTCTTGAAGGAAGCGCCAAGTATCTTCAACCTTGAAATTTCCATCTAAAGCTTCTGCAATAGTTGCAGGGTGCAAAGCTTCTGCAATTTCGCGCATGGTTTCAGGATCATTGCTTCTTATGCAATATTCTATTTCAGGCGTAAAAAGGGGATGAGGCATATTCTATTCCAATTAATTAGTGCCACCTGTTCAGGCGGAGGTGTTTATTAGTATGTTATCAATCAATCTAGTATTACCCAACTTTAACGCTACCGCAACCAATACTGTTCCGCTCATTTTTTCCAGAACTTCCAGCGAGGCAGCATTCACTATTTCTACATAATCGACCACGCCTTTTGGTATGGCTTCAAGTCGCATTAGCAATTCTTCGCGATATTGAATGCATAATGCATGTTTTCTTAAAGCTACTTCTTCCTTTAACAAACAAAGAGACTTGTAGATCAAAGGCGCCACGGATCTTTGTTCATTTGAAAGATAGCGGTTGCGCGAACTCATTGCTAATCCGTCTGCTTCTCTAAAGGTTGGGCAAATCACTACTTCAATAGGCAAATCAAGATCGCATGCCATTCTTTGAATCACCAATGCCTGTTGGGCATCTTTTTGCCCTAGATAGGCGACATCGGGTTGCACTTGCCCGAATAATTTCATCACCACGGTGGTAACACCCTTGAAATGGCCCGGCCTGCTTTTGCCACACAGGTTATTCGTAATCCTGTTTACTTCGACAGTCGTAGCAAATCCCGTGGGGTACATTTCTTCGACCGAAGGATTAAAGACGAGATTAACCCCAGCATCACTGCATAGTTGTAAGTCGTTTTGTAAAGGCCGTGGATAGCGGTGGAAATCTTCATCGGGCCCGAATTGCATAGGGTTGACAAAGAGGGAGACCACTACAAAATCGCATTGCTTTCGAGCTTGATGCACCAAACTGATATGCCCTTCATGAAGCGCACCCATTGTAGGGACAAACCCAATTTTACTGCCTGCTTTCTTGGCGTAAGACACCAGCATTCTTAATTGTGTAATTGTTGTTGCAGTATGCATCTCAGCCATTTATTTTCTCCAGAACTAATCTGAGGTAGGATTTGGGTTGAACTCGATTCAATCCCAAGTCCTCTGAGAGTTTTTGCACAACAGTAACTGCCCTTGCAGAGTCTTCTTCATTTGCCACTATTTCCACTTCCACATGGAAGCCCAGAGTTTCCACTTCATCAAGGCTAAGGGCGATGTTGAAGCCTTCTTTAATTAAGCTATAGGTTCTTCTTCTTTTACTTACCTTTGCAACAAACTTGTAACCCAAAGCTAGGAATACTTTAAGATGATCTTGGAACCCCTTCTCACCAGCGGGGATGGGCACTTCGATTTCTTCACGCATCTTTACTTTGGAATCAAGCTTTGGTCCTTTATAAGTGAGAAAGTTCGAATCACTAATTCTTCGGATTCGAAAAGCTTCGCCCGTCTTTGCAAAATCCCGATCTGGGGCATTTAGATAATGATCTACTTCATAATCTTCTTTTAATAACTTCACATTTATTGAAGCTAATTTCTTCTCAAGTTCTTGAAACGATTCCACTTCAAACTTTTGTTCAATTTCAAGCATGGCACTATTTCCCCCCGAGCTAAGTTATTTCTATAATTCCTTTGTACAATAAAAGTGTCTTTTTATGCAATTGGGTAACTCACAAGGATTTCTAATAATGGCGAAGCTTCACAAGGTGTGCAAAGTCAGTGAACTTCCTGAAGGCCAAGTCCGTACCATCGAAGTTGAAGAAAAATGTGTGGGCGTTTATCACCAGCAAGGCAAATACTTTGCAATCGATGATTTTTGCCCGCATATGGGCGCTTCCCTTAGTGGTGGGCATGTGGAAGATGGGACTGTTACTTGCCCGTGGCATGCATGGCGTTTTAGGTTATGCGATGGTGCTTGGGCCGATAATCCCAGACTGAAAGTTGCTTGCTACAGTGTTTCCGTGGTCGATGATGAGATTTTTCTTGAGACCCCTGCAAACAACCAACCCAAAAAATAACTTCTTACAAGTTCTGTAGCACTTTATTAAGCTTTGATTATTTGATGGAGCAAATTAGAAACCGCATTAGATAATTGGCTATAACTATTAAAAAGGAGAATACCATGACTGTGAAAATCGCTTGGCAATACCATCGCAAAGGCTGAACAACCTGCAAAAAAGCTCAGGGGTTCCTTGAGCAAATCAGTCCTACCATAATCGAAACTATAGATGCCTCTAAAACTAAAATTGGTTTGAAAGAAGCTTTAGCTATCTCACAAAAAGCTAGCATGATTATTGCATCCAAGGGTAATAAAATCATCACTCTAGATTTAAAAAAAGAGAAGCCCAGTAATGAAGATATTGCAGCGCTCATGATGGGCCCGACAGGCAACCTCCGGGCCCCTACGCTTTTGGTAGGTAGCACCCTCTATATTGGGTTTAATGAAGAAGCTTACAGTTTAATTAAATAGGAAATTAAAACTCAGGGTGATTTGGGAAAGATAAAAGCTAGGCCAGTTCGCTCAGGCCGAACCTTGGCTCCTGTTAGAAATGGCAGTAAGATAGGGGCTTGAACCACTGCTTGAGGAAACCTAAGCCTCACATCTGGGGTTAATTCATCGCCTAGTTCATTGGCATCCCAAACAATAATGCCACCTCGTGTGGAAAAATCTTGGTCACTTGTCCAAGGGGAGAACTGCGGTTCAAACAGCAAGTACCCCGTTACCCCAGAAGAATAGAACATAGGTCGTTGAAGAGAATAAACAGAAACATTGCCTGCCCGCCAAGCTTCGCCCGCAACAATTTCAAAAGGTTTGTTGCAGTGAAAGGACCAGCGCTGGTTGATTTCTTTTGCTAATAGTTTGCCAGGAAAATGAATACGGGTAGGTCGGTGAGTAAGATAAGGGAGGAATAGATTTCTTCCCATACAAAATGAAAACATTCCTAAAGCAACTATAGCCCAAGTGTAAGTTGATAAACGAAGATGGCTGTTAGAAATGGAACCCCACTTAACTAAAGTCCAAGTGCCAATAAAAATCCATAATGGCGAACCCCAGATATCACGAAGTTGGCAACCCGTTGTAAAAGAAAGTAATAACAAAATAACCACCGGCCCTATAACAACCCAGTCTAAAAGCTTATGATCTTCACGATTTTGGAAGTTAGGGGTGCGTTTGCCAAAGGCGGTGGCCAGCACTAAAAGTACTGGTAAGATTATAAAAAATTGATCAAGAATAAAACCTGCTGGGTGGCGAATGTGGCTAATTAACCCATAGGGCGAGGTGCTACTTTCAGATGCATAACGCAAAGGTAAGAAATCGTTTTGAATAAGCCAATATGCGTGAGGTGAAAAAAGAATTAGAGCCACGACTGCTGCAAGGTAAGGCCCCGGAGTTTTAATAATAAAACGAGCGTTTTTATCAAAGAGCACATAACCTGCCAGAACTACTATTAGCAAGCCAAGGGTGTATTTATTAAGAAGGCCAAAGCCAACAACGGTTCCCATTGCAACCCACCAACGGATTTTACCAGTCCTTAATGCGAATACAAAAAACAGCACGGTCAGGGCCCAGACTGTATCTAAAACCACTTTATTGCTATACTCGGAGGGGTCCCCCGTCATAAAGATCAAACCATCGAGGCAAATTACTGCTAAGAGTGAATGACGAGGTGGGAGGAATTCACAAGCAAGTTTCCAAGATGCAAATAAAGAAGTTGCTGCAAATAAATACCCTGCAAGATAAATACCCCATACCTCGCCCGGAGAAAGCCAAGCAAATGCACTTGCAATCCAAGCGGGAAAAGGTGGGTGCTTAGGATAACCTAAAGCAATTGTATTGCCCCAAGATGACCATTCAATCAAATCAAGTGGGGCGTTAGGTTGAGTAAGTATCACCGCTCCAAGCCAAATAGCAGTACGCAAGCACAACCAAAGCCCAAAAAGCAAAGCGCACCTCTGTTTAGCAGAGGAATTTGATTGATCCCCCATGACCCCTTAAATTAATCAAAACAATCAGAGCAAGAAAAATGTTCTTGCTCGAGTGTTTATAAACTCAAGTTATTACAAAATTGAAAAGAAGTAAAACCGCATTGGATGGTAGCACATTGCTCTTAAAAGGGTCAATGGCATAGGAAAGTAGGTGTGGGCTAAAGAAGCTTGGTCATATCAAAAAGATTGGTAGCTTGGGCTCCTAGGAATCCTTCGTAGCGTAATATTTTTCCGGTTTCTGGTTCTGTAAATGCATCTCGTTGTGCCAACTCGAAGTAAGCGTAAGTCCAAGGCATCGTATTTAATTTCCCATTCTCTAATATCGGTACATCGATTACGACGGCTTCTGTTGCGGTCTGCCTAAGCTTGCTCCCTCTTGCCCCTTCGATTTCTTTTTTCATGGGAACTCCTGAATTTGACAAGGCCTTTGATGTTTTTTCGATGTCATCCAAAGCAGGCACCTTATGCGAGTTGACCAACGAAGTAAAATGATTGACATTGTAGCCATGCACTAAAACCCAAGCAGCATACTGCGAATCGAGATTGAGTTCGAGGAGGTCGGATTTTTCCGGCAGATACCAAGGAAGTTCGTGGAAGAAATCAACAGCCTCACCAAGAAGCGAAGAACGCGTAGATTCGGACTTTGACTCAAGATGATGTAGATCTACAAGAAAAGATTCAGGCAAATTAGTACGGTGTGTTTTAACAGCGTTATGAATAATTTTTCTTGAAGTAGAATTTAGTTCCCAGGTGCGTAACTCAGAGATAAAGAGTTTGGGAAATTCAGGGTTGGAATGCTGAAAGTATATAGCGCTCAAATGTTTATCTTCAAATTGATAACAATCTGCCCCGCGATACCCTAAGGCTTGAAAAAGTCTGGAAAGGGTCGAGATGCCAAGCATAGGGTTTTGGCAAGAAAAAGTACGAAAAGCAATATGATCGTTAAAAAAAGAGGCACCTTCATTTTTGATCAGTTGTTCATAAGTAGCAACATAGCTAACCCGCCGCCTGTATCTATCCCATAAATGGTCAAACAGGGTTAATGCAAAGCGTTCCGTTGCATTATTTGTTTTGATTGTATGAAGAGGCTCAGGGGTTACTAAAGGCATAACTTGACTCCACAAAAATAAAGATTCGATGAGATATCTAACTTATTTTACGCAGAAGAAGGCTTGAAGAATCAACTACCTGTATAGAATATAGCAGACAATTCTTGCCTTAGATAGTTTTTTAGGAGAATCTAAAATGACTTACCAAGAGTTGGTTCAGATCCCATTGATAAAAACGGTTCTTCCCGGGCCGATTGCAAGCCGGGTTATCAATCAGGATGAACAATACACTTCACCTTCGTACACCAGATTTTATCCGCTTGTAGTAAAGCGGGGAAAGGCTGCAATCATTGAGGATGTTGATGGGAATTTGTTTCTCGATTTTACTTCTGGAATTGCGGTTTGCTCGACGGGCCATTGCCATCCACGAATCGTGGAAGCTATACGAAAGCAATCAGACCTTTTACTGCATATGTCCGGAACGGATTTTTATTATGGGCCACAAGCAGACTTAGCAGAAAAACTTGCCACCCTTGCACCGGGAACTTCCCCTAAAAAAGTTTTCTTCGCAAACTCGGGTACGGAGAGTGTGGAAGCTGCTTTCAAACTTGCACGATATCACACCAAACGAAAACAAATCATCTCTTTCTTTGGTGGGTTTCATGGCAGAACTATGGGTTCTCTTTCGCTGACAGCAAGCAAAACCATCCAGCGCAAGGGTTTTGATCCTCTGGTGCCCGGTGTAAGCCATGCTCCTTTTGGGAATTGCTACCGATGCCCGGTTAACAAAACCTATGGGACTTGTGGGATTGCTTGTGTTGAAAGTATTGAAAAACAATTGTTCAGGCACACGGTATCGCCTGATGAGGTTGCAGCATTTATTGTGGAACCCATTCAGGGAGAGGGTGGCTATGTGGTGCCACCCTTGGAGTTTCATCGTGATTTGAAGGCGCTAGCAGAGAAGCACGGAATACTTTACATTGCGGATGAGGTGCAATCGGGGATGGGTCGCACGGGAAAAATGTTTGCAATAGAGCATTATGGAATCGAGCCAGATATTATCTGCTTGGCGAAGGGGATCGCCTCGGGAATGCCTTTGGGTGCGATGATTGCAAAGTCTGAAATCATGGATTGGCCAAAAGGTTCGCATGCAAGCACTTTTGGAGGAAACCCCGTGTCATGCGTTGCTGCACTTGAAACCATTGCGTTATTAGAGGAAGGGTTGATGGATAACGCCCAACAAGTGGGGAGTTTCCTGTTTAATTTATTGCTTGCCCTTAAAGATAAACATTCGTTGATCGGGGATGTAAGGGGCAAAGGTTTAATGCTGGCAATTGATTTAGTTAAGAACCGCGAGAATCGGGAACCCGCAACTGCTGAAAGGGATGCAATTGTGCTGGCCTGTTTTAATAAGGGATTGCTGTTATTGGGATGCGGGTTGAGTGGAATTCGATTTTGTCCTCCTTTGGTTATCAGGAATCATGAAGCAACCACTGCGGTTAGAATTCTGGATGAGGTTTTATCTGAAATCAAAGGGTAGGAAAATGATCACAGACCTGTTGGATAAGTTCGGAATTCATCATACTCATAGTGGCGTTTTTGCAGGAGACTGGATTACCAAGCCCGAAGGTTTGGAAATCGATTCAATAAATCCTTCGGATGAAAAACGGATTGCAACCGTGATGGGCGCCTCTCATGCGAATTATGAACAAGCGATGGCAAGCGCAGCAGAAGGTTTTAAAAAATGGCGTGGCGTTCCTGCGCCAGGGCGTGGCGAGATTATCAGGCAGATTGGAACAACCCTTCGGAAAAACAAAAAAGATCTTGGGTTGCTCATCACTTTAGAAACAGGAAAAATTCTGAATGAGGGGCAGGGTGAAGTTCAAGAAATGATCGATATGTGCGACTTTGCAGCAGGCCTCTCTAGGCAACTCCATGGACTCACTATTGCAAGTGAAAGGAAGGAACACAGGCTTTTTGAACAATGGCACCCTCTGGGTATTGTAGGAATCATTAGTGCATTTAATTTCCCCGCTGCTGTTTGGGCTTGGAATGCAATTCTTGCAGCAATATGTGGTGATAGTTCTATTTGGAAGCCTTCGGCCCATACTCCTATAACTTCAATTGCCATCCTTAATATTGTTGCATCAGTAATGAAAGAAAATGGTTATCCCGATGTTTTTTCGTTATGCATTAGCGAAATGCATCTTGCTGGGGAATGGATAGCGCAAGACAAAAGAATCCCGCTGGTGAGTGCAACAGGAAGTTGTGAGATGGGTAAGGCGATTGGCGTTAAAGTGGCCCAGCGACTTGGAAAAAGCCTGCTGGAATTGGGTGGGAACAATGCTGCAATTGTTTCGCCCAGCGCGAATCTAGATCTGTCCCTAAGGGGAGTAGTATTTTCTGCGGTGGGCACTGCGGGGCAAAGGTGCACCACTTTACGAAGATTATTTGTGCATGATTCCATCGAAACAAGTTTTTTAGAAAAGCTATGCACTGCTTATGGCAGCATAAGGATTGGGAATCCATGGGAGGACGGGGTTCTAATGGGGCCCCTGATTTCAGAAAATGCAGTTCAGAATATGATGGATGCAATTCAAAAAGCCAAGGAGCAGGGTGGGAAAGTCTTGACGGGGGGAAATAGGGTACTTTCGCAAGGGTATTTTGTTGAGCCTACGATTATTCTTGCCAATCCTGAAATGCAAATCATTCATCAAGAAACCTTTGCTCCGATTCTTTATGTGATGCCTTACCATCATTTGGGGGATGCCCTCCGGTTTAACAACCAAGTTCAACAAGGGCTATCCTCTGCGATTTTTACCGATAGCGTGAGAGAAGCAGAAGAGTTCTTAAGTTATCGGGGCAGCGATTGTGGGATAGCGAATGTAAATATAGGAACCTCTGGTGCAGAAATCGGCGGAGCTTTTGGAGGCGAGAAAGATACCGGCGGTGGCCGGGAGTCTGGTAGTGATTGCTGGAAAAATTATATGCGCAGGCAAACCTGCACTATTAATGGGGGCGATCAGCTTCCTTTGGCCCAGGGAATCGGCTTTGATTTATAAAATCTGCCAGAGTTTGAGATACCCTTTTTTCTATTACCCACCCATTTGGCTTTGTCCTTTTCTTTTTAAACACTTTGGAAATAATTCGGGTTTTAGCAACTTCCTATAGGTCTGCAAAGCTGCTATGTTAAGAATGGTATCTAGGATAGAACATAAGTTTATTTTAAGGAAACAAGAAAAGTTTTATTAAAAGAAGGCAAAAAATGGCCTCCTATTCCTGCTAGGCTTCCTATATTTCCTTAAACTTTAGAATGTTCGTCTGTATTTTGTGAATATTATAAGGTATGGTTCCGCCCCATCAAGGCGCAGGAAGCTCCTTGTTAAATGACCAATAAAGCCAAGTGCTAGTGAACGGAAGGGAATCTGTATGGTAGTTGGAAATAAATGGCAAATCGCTTCTGCAATGCTCGGCATTTTATTCATCAATGGTTGCGGCCAGATGATGGCACAACGCAATGGCACCGGCAGTAATGTTGCAATGCAAAGGCCAGCAATGCGCATGAGAGCGGTAAGTGCAGAACCTGGGCCTGAATTACGCATACCTTCAGCGCCCAATCAAAACACTGGGGCACCTGCGCCGGCCGAGGTATCTTTGGTTCCTCTTCCTCCGATCCCAAAGTACAATCAAAATAACTCAGATTTGGTTCGTGCTAACAATGCTGTAATTAACAGCAGCAATAACATTCCTGAAAACCCCACGATAAACACTGCTAATCAAGTTGCGCTTGGTGCCAAGAATGTCACAAAGGCCAATAACTTGATGTCACCATTTGGTGTTTTGGGAGTATCTGAAAACAATAATACCACCCCAAAGCCAACCGTAATTTCTACGGATCCAATCCGTAATCTTTACCATAAAACCATGGCAAGGCTTGCAACTTTGGACTCCTATGTCGTTAGGTTGGTACGCAAGGAAGTTATCAATAACAAAAAGAAGCCCCAAGAAACTTTGCTGCTTAAATACCGTAAAGCACCTTTAAGTATTTATTTTAAATGGCTTGATAGCGAAGGGATTGGCAGAGAAGTTGTTTATGTTGAAGGGTTGTACGAAAATAAAATTCATACACTTTTGGCAAGTGGGGATGTGCCTTTCATGCCCGCAGGAAAAAGGATGGCCTTTGCTCCCGATAGCATTTTGGTAAGGAGTGCCAGCAGGCACAATATTAAAGATGCAGGATTTGTACCTTTGGTAGAAGGTTTGGGTAGGGCTATTATTGGCCAATCCAAAGGTGATATGCGTTTTGGTACAGTCAAATACACTGCAGCGAACAAAAGGCCAGAGTTCCCGTTTCCTGTAGAATCTTTAGAACATTTCATCCCTGTAGGTGTTGAAAACGAACTGCCCAAGGGTGGTCGAAGGGTGGTTTGTTTTGATCCCCAATCTTCGCTGCCTATGTTAATTATCACTTTTGATGAAAATAACCAAGAAGTTGAGTATTACAAGTATGATCGCTTCCAGTTCCCTACTCGTTTGGATGAAAACGATTTTAATCCTGATTATTTGTGGTCGAAGCCTAAATTGGCAAGTGGCCCGAAGCTCTAATCATTAGAACCGCATTTTATTGCAAGTAAGGCGCCCCTTCGGGTGCCTTTCTTTATGGCATCTTTGTTTAGCATTTATACTGCCAATCTGACATAAACCACCACGGTTGGCAGACTTAGGCTCATAACATACTTCACCCTGCAAATTGGGCTATCCTTTTGCAATATATAGAGTTATGATTTATATATTAAGTTTCATTTGTGTGCGGTACATAATTTGCTCATATTGACTGCTAGAAACTTGGGTTTCTGGCTGGCCGTCTTTATTCAGACGGGGTCTTACTTGTTTCTTTTCTTATGAGGTCAGTGGCATGGCTGTTGCCACCAACCAGAATTATTCGATCCTGATTGCAGATGATGATGCTCCGGCCCGAGAGGCGCTACGAGACATCGTCGAGCAAGAGGGATATCGCACGATTCTAGCGTCTTCGGGCGTAGAAGCGGTCGATCTCATTCAAGAAAGGCAAGTCCATCTGGTTCTGTTAGATATGCATATGCCAAACCTTACGGGTCTGGAAACACTGCATCTTGTTCGTCAGGTTCATAGAATGTTACCAGCGATCCTTGTTACCGGTGACCCAACAGAAACCGTCATGAGGCAGGCTCATCAAGCATCGGTCTACAGTGTCATACCCAAGCCTGTAAATCGGGGCATGGTGCTTTATACGGTGATGAAGGCGCTGACCCGTTTTTACGGTAGGTTAAAAAGTGGTGACTGAAGCCTTCTTTTTTGTTCCCTTAACTAAGTAGTTGGTATTTTGAGGAGTTATGTTGCAATGGCTTTGAAACCCCTGAATGATAAAATTGTTGTTAAAAGACTTGAAGCAGAAGATAAATCTTCTGGTGGTATTCTTCTTCCTGATAGTGCCCGGGAAAAACCCAGACAAGGCAAAGTCCTTTCCGTGGGTGAAGGCTCTGTTCTTGATAACGGTAAACGCGCTCCTTTCCAAATCAAGGAAGGGGATCGCGTTCTCTTTACCCCATATGCAGGCAGCGAAGTTACTGTTGATGGCAATGAATATCTCATCATGAGCGAAGATGATATTCTTGCAATCATAGGCTAATTAAGCATAGCCAACTTTCGAGGCACGCACTGTGTTTATTACAGTACGTGCTTTTTTTATTTCACTCCCATTGTTTTCGCATACAATGAGGTGCTGGAAAAACTAAACGGCTTTCTCTTTTTCTAAAGGGCTTTAGTCATGATATTCAAGAATTTTTGCCCCGCTTTGATCAGTGCTATGCTTTTCTTAAGCAGTACAAATGCTCAACCTAACCCTGCAGACCAGTGGAATTCTTCTGTAGATAAGGCGATATCCTACCTCAGGAAAAATCAAGCGGAAGATGGTTCTTGGAACTCTAAAGCCAGTCCGGGTATCACCGGCATCATCATCACGGGCCTACTAAAAACAGGCAAACTTCCGTCGGAGGATCCCATGATTGCCAAAGGCCTTAAATATATTGAAGGGCTTATTAATACTAAATCCGGACATATCGCTGGAATCGACCCCCGAGTTCAACTGCAAAATTATGTCACTTCAGTCAATGTGATGGCACTTAGTGCGGCCAACAAAGATTCTTACAAAGCCGTGGTTGGTAATGCTGCCAAGTTTTTAAAACAGTTGCAATGGGATGAAACGGAAGGGAAAAACCCGAAGGATGATTATTACGGGGGCGCAGGGTACGATAGTAAATCCCGCCCAGATCTTTCCAACACGGCTTTTTATCTAGAAGCACTTGCTGCTGCTGGGGTTCCCAAAGATGACCCTGCTTTTAAAAAAGCAATGATCTTTGTCAGCAGGTGTCAAAATCTGAAAAGTGAAAATAACGATCAACCCTGGGCTGGAAAGATAAATGATGGTAGTTTTATTTATTCTGCTGCGGAGGGCGGCGCAGTGCGGAATGCGGATGGCCCCGAAAAAGATGGATCCATGCCAGGTTATGCAAGCATGACTTACGCAGGTATTAAAAGCATGATTTATTGCGGGGTTTCCAAAAACGACCCGAGAGTCAAAAAAGCTTATGAATGGGTCAGCAATAACTATAGTTTGGAATCCAATCCCGGCATGCCTCCTCAACGCGCTGCTTGGGGCCTTTTTTATTATTACAACACCATGGCCAAGGCTCTCGATGCACTCGAAATCAACGAAGTTAAAGATTCCAAGGGCGGTTCCCATTTTTGGAAAGAGGAGCTTTCGTTGACTCTTGCCAAAAAACAATCTCCCGATGGTTCTTGGTCTAATCCGCAGGATCGTTGGATGGAAGGCGATCCAAGCTTGGTGACAGGCTTTGCCCTCATGGCCCTAAGTCATGCCAAGCCTAAAAAATAACTTTCTACTAATGTTGCTGTTGCTGTTGCTGATTGGCTTTTTATTTAAAGCTGATTCTTTGATTGCACACCCGTTGCTTTCTGAAAACCACGACCGCACCATCATCCTTCGCGTTCTTCACAACACGGTACAACTGGATTACTTGCTGGAGGTCGATGAACTTCGCGCAGCAAGAGATATCGCAGCTCTTCCCGAGGAACAGCGATTAAAAATCCGCACCCGGGAACAGCTTCACTCTGTTTTTTCCTCGTACATGGCCGAGGTATTGGGAGTTAACTTGATTGCGAATGTGGATGGGAAACCATTAACTTTTGTTTGCATTCAAAAATCGATCAGGATTAGTAACCATCTTCAATGTTTCTTTCGTTTTGAGGCAACCTTCGAAATTTCCTCTGAACCCAACCACTCTTTTCAATTCCGTGAGGGTAACTACGCAGAGGATGATTTTTCTAAGTTGGAAATCCTGACTGCCCCAACCGATGCCTCAGTTTTAAGCAACCTCCGGCTTCCCAACCCAGAAATTGTTGCAAAACAACCTCTTGATCGTGGGCCCGGTGAAGCCGAATTGCTTCGCCTTGCGAAATTTACTTTCTCTTTGGAAGCAAACGATAAAACCTCTGATACCAATGGGTTTTCAGCTAAACCCCCCAAAGAAAATCAACAAAATGATGGTTCCTTGTTTTATCTTTTGCTTGATGACAAGCGAAATCGTTGGCTGCTTTTTCTCTTTGCTTTGTTCTTTGGGGCAGCCCACGCCTTAACACCAGGGCATGGTAAAACTCTTGCTGCAGCTTACCTCGTTGGCGAAAAAGGTACCCTAGCCCACGCTTTTCTTCTTGGCGCAGTCACCACCATTTCCCATACAGGGGGCGTGTTGCTACTCGCACTTTTGCTGCCGATCTTTTTCCCCAACGCAGCCCCCGCTGAGGTGCAAACGGTGCTTGGTTTCTTTGGTGGCATTACCATTGCTGCACTTGGTGCCTGGTTGCTCCTTCGGAGGATTATGGGCCAAGCTGATCATTCTCATGGCCCTGGGGCTTCCCATCAGCATAACGCCGATGGCAGTATTTCCATCAATACCCCGGATGCAGGATGGAAAGGAATTGTAATACTTGGAATTGCTGGGGGAATTATCCCTTGCTGGGATGCAGTTGCGATGCTTATTTTTGCTTTAAGTGCGGGATTGGTGGGTATTGCAGTGCCTTTGCTTTTGGCTTTTAGCACAGGGATGGCAGGAGTCTTGGTTTTAGTAGGAATTGCGGTAGTTAAAACGCGAGATATTGTCAAAAAGCTTAGACCATCAGGGCAGTGGCTTGAGAGATTCTCGAAGCTTCTACCTATTATAAGCGCAGTTTTTGTAATAATAATTGGTGTCTGGCTTTGCTCGGAAAGCCTGAAAAGCCAAACATTTCATTAAACGATTAACACAAGCAGTTTAACTGAAATAAACCAAACAAGTAAAAGCACGCTTAATAGCCTTACTTAGCGAACGCTTTTAATCTCGTCCTCTGGCCCAACTTCGATAAAGTAACTGGATTCGATAAACCCAGCACTTGGAAGAAAATTATTATTCGAGCTTTTCCACACATTCACACGCCATTTATTTGCATACACATTGATCACCGAAATTTTCAATGGGTCTACAGGTTCACCAACTCTGGCGAAAAGTTTGGCGAGCAAACTACTTTCAGGTTGAACTATTATTTTTGGAATCTCTACTTGGGTCATTGTTAAACTCCTACCTGTTTATTTCTTCAAGTGCCTATTGAATAAACATCCTGATTTATTGCTTTACGATCAATAACAAGGATCTCATTCTACTCCTAGACCACTTTTAAAAAATGATGAATTCGAACCCACTATAATACATAGTAACCTTACTTCTAATTATTCGACATCAGAAGCAAAATATTTCATCAAGATTGAAATAATTAAAAGAAAATTATGCAGGATAACCGATTTTGAGGCTCCTTTTGCTTGCCTAGAGTTCCACTTTTCACAACTTGGTAACTATTATTTTCTTTTGGTTAGCAGGCCGAATAGTTTTTGCGTAGGTTTTAGAAGCAATTTTTAGTAAAAGTGTTATTAATCTTTAAACTTTACTGGGGTTATAACTTATTGTATTTTAATTACTAGTTCTTACCTACGCTAACTGATCGTAAGAAGAATTTGAGGATAGCTAAATGGACCAGGAACCGCCCCTTCCCAGTGCTATAAATTTTAATGATTCGGATGAAATAGTTCGCCTTCTGAATAGATTAGTGCCCTTGGCCCTGGTTAAAATCGATAAATTTTTAGTGTCTAAGTTAGATCCAGAGGACATTGTTCAATCGGTGTTTCGTAACTTCTTTACCGAGTTGCAGAAAGGAAGTTTTAAACCTGCAAGTTGGGAAGAAATGTGGTACTTGCTTGCAAAAATGACCATCTGGAAATGCAACAGCAAGCGCCAATTCTATTTAAGCCAAGTGCGGGATGTTCGCCTTGAAAAGCCATTGGATGGTAATGAATCAAACCCTTCGAACTCGATAATTGCAGATGAAAAATTAATACTTGAGGAATCTCTTGACTTAATAATGGTCCGGCTTGAAGATGAAAATAGGAAAAAAGCGTTTCTTTTGACACTTCAAGGGTACTCCCCTGTAGAAATTGCAGAAGAGTTAGGGGTTTCTAAAAGAACGGTTGAGAGATTTAAAATCGATATCAGAGAAATTCTTACCCTGGAAATTAATTCAGGGTATTCTAAGGAATTAAATGTCACAAATTACAGATTCAGATAACACCGTCAGACCCCCATTGGGCCTTCCTCAGGGTAGTGTTAGGGCATTGCTTACTCTGTTGATTCTTGGAGTGGTCATCAATGAAATGATGGCAAACCGAGAAATAGATATTTTGTGGAATGAAACGCTATTAATTGCACTAGCGCATTACTTTTCGAGGCGCAGATTTCTAAATATCCCACCTGAAGCTGTTCCCCGGTTGCAAAAAGAAGGTCTTCTTCCACCAGAAACTAGACCTCTTTACCTGCCCACAGGGGTTATCCGCGCGCTGATACTTCTAACTTTTGGCGTTGCGGGCTTTTTTCTACAAAAACAAGGCCGTTTGTTTGATCCCAAGGTGTTGCCTATCTTTGGCGCAGTGGGGGCTTATATTTCTGGAATGGTTATCGCCTATTTTGCAAAATGGTTCATGCGACCGGGTGAAAATTCTTTGCTGGCCCGCTGGCAAGATATACAAGCCATGCTGGTTTTGATTACGGTTGCGAGCACTGCTGCAATCTTCTTCATCCATGGGCCAGACGGTTTGCCAAGCTGGCTTAGGCACGCATCACTCTTTTTAAGCCTATATTATTTTGGCGCCCGTTAGTCTTTAAAGAGTAATCTTTAAAGAGGTTCGATTTCGGTGTTTCGCAAAACCAAAGCCGCCTGCTCGGGAGGTACATGGTTGATGTAGAATCCTGTTCCCCATTCAAATCCTGCAACTCGGGTAAGCCTTGGAATAATTTCCATGTGCCAATGATAGTGGGGCAGTTGCAATGAATTTAAAGCACCTGTATGGATCATGTAGTTGTATGCGGGGTTATCTAGGGCGATTTCCAACTTCAATAATACCGTTTTTAACACGCCTGCCAATTCATCTAGTTCGCTCTTGGAGGCGTTTTCGTAATGGCTGTTATGCTGCTTGGGGATGATCCAGGTTTCAAAAGGAAACCTGCTGGCGTAAGGTGCAATCACCAAAAAACTGGGTGAATCGAGAACAACTCTTTTGTCCCCATCAAGTTCTTGTGAAATGATGTCGCAATAAATGCAGCGCCCCCGGTATTTGTAAAATTCTAAAGCGCCGTTCATTTCCTCGAGAACATTGACGGGCAGGATTGGTGTAACAATAATCTGGCTGTGGGAATGTTCTAATGAAGCCCCTGCAGCAGCGCCTACATTCTTGAAAATCATGCCATAAACCATTCTGGGATCCATTTTCAAATCCGCAAGTCGTTCGTGATAAGTCCAGAGAATTTCGCGGATGTAGCTATCGGGCAGGCGAGCCATGCTCGTTTCATGAAAGGGGCATTCGAGGATAACTTCATGAGCCCCGATACCATTCATGCAATCGTAAATGCCATCACCTTTTTTTTGCAGGTCACCTTCGATTTGCAGTGCGGGAAATTTGTTGGGCACAACTCTAACACGCCATCCGGGTTGATCTACTTTGGTGTCGGGTTCCCTAAAAGAATAAATCTCGTTTGGGGTTTTATCTTCGTTGCCTTCGCAAAAAGGGCAGAAGCCCCCGGGGCCAAGCAGGGGTTCCGCAGAATGAGGCATGGGCCTGCGCGCCCTTTCGGTTGCAATAATCACCCAACGGCCAACAATCGGATCTTTACGAAGCTCAGGCATTATTCAACATCCCCATATTTGCATGATTTCAATTGGACTTATCCTTGTATAAAATCAAACATTCCACATGATTTGTTCGAAATCACGAGTTGGCCTTTTGAAGGTGATCAACCCCTCTCTCGGTGCACGATCCCTACCTAATCCATTTTCCAAAATTTCGACATAAAAAGAAACAGTTTGATCTTCATCCACTTCGAGGGAATCAAAGGGAATAGATAGCTCTACAACTTTCTGCAAGGCTATTTCGATGGATGAGGGTATTTCTTTTCCAGCTAATAATTGAACCGAAGTAAGTTTTTCTTGATTAGATATATCAATGATCACCTGATACCCTGCGGGCTCTAGAAATCCTATTTTAATTTGATGAAACTGCTTGAGCGCTTGCTTGGCATCTCCATTGCAATCAATACGAATGAATAATTTTTTTAGATTAAATCCAAAGTAGATATCGTGAAGTGGGCCCCGAGTGGCTATAGCCATGGTGCCTCGTTCGCCTTGGCAAGCGTAATGCCCTGCGGTGAGCCATTCAAAAAATCGGGGTAGGCCATCGATTCGGATTTCGAGGAAAGAGCGGGGCAGGGTATGGATGTTGCGTACGCTTTTTTTGCGAATGGGTCTGTCAAGTTCGACAGGGGGAAGATCGCCCAAAAAAGCATAAACATTTTTCAGATGCCTACGAAAGAGTTCATCAAAGAGTTCATCCTGTGCGCAGGAATGATCATCCCCGTACCACCAGAACCAATCACTACCCTGGGCAATGTAAATTTCGCGCCATGCTTTTTGTAATAAGTCAGGAAGAGAAAAAGCTTCCTTAGTTTTTAGATACCCGCGTGCTTTATGAAGAAGATCCCATGCGGTGTTATCTTCTTCATGCCCGACCCAGATTGCAAAATTGTGACTGATCCATGACCCTGCAAAAAGGTGGTCAAGATTATTGGTAGGAGGATTATGAACAAGGAAATCGCCTATGCGAACAGAATGCACATTAGGCGTTGAGGTGCACTTGCGGTAAAGGGCCCTAATAAAGTCGACGCCCCCGCCTGGGTAATGTTCCCAGCAATTTTCTCCATCTAAGATTACCGTAACTAATGCAGGCTTCTCCGTGTGAATGGACTTACCAATTTCTTGAAGGGTGTGAATGAAATCTTGTGCAGCAGCCTCGGGGTCGCTATGTTGATAACGAAAACCAATCAAATCGCTAAGTGCATGATCACGAAAAACAATGTTAATCCCTTTGCCTGAATCATGAACCCTATAGGCAGAATAAAGTTTATGAGGGTTTCTAACATAACCTTGGGAATCTCTGCTGACATCGCCATGAGTTGATGCCGATAGTATTTCTTCATCGGTTGCAATCCAGCGGAATCCGAAGCTTTCAGCAAGGGATATAAAAGATTGGCAAACACTGCCTTCGGAAGGCCACATCCCGGTGGGGGCAACCTCAAAAATACTTTTGTACTGATCGATTGCTTTTTGAAAATGCACTTTTGCATCTTCTAAATAGCCACCTTGGTAGGAGGGTAATTGAATTTGTGGGAGAGCTTCGCGGGCAAACTTCTTGTCTAGCAATAGGGGTACTATGGGATGAAAGTAGGGAGTGGTTGTAATCTCCACCTGCCCAATATCCTGCAATTTTTTATGAAGAGGTAGGACTAGTTTTAGAATTTCAAGGTGCTTGTCTAATAGAAGATGTTTTTCTTCCTCAGTAAATTGTTTCCCCTTGGCAACAAGACCGGAAAGAAAAGGATCTTGGGCAACTGCAATGGGGTGCACCCAGGCAAGATTAAACCATACTTGTAAATCCCGGAGGTCTCTTGAATTAAAACGGCGCAAGGCTTCTTGCCCCGAACACCTCCCCAACCCCCTTCGCTGATATAACTCTGCAAATCGTGGGAAAGGAAGGATCATATGGTTGGGGTTAGCCATAAAAAAATTATCAAGCAAAAAAACAGCTTCCGCTTCCTCGAGATTATCTGCGTTGATTCTCGAAATATCAAGGAAGCGATCAGATCTGCCTTCTTCCGTGTATTGGAGAATTTGCTCAATAAGGCTTGGTACCAAATTGATGGAACAACGCATGGAGGGAAATTCCATCAGATGCAAAAGCATGCCGTAATAATCTTTGACCCCATGCAGACGAACCCAGGGCATGGGATTCTCACCCGTCAAATCATCAGGATAATACGGCTGGTGTTGATGCCATAAAAAAGCTAAGGAAACATCCGCCATGGTGGATCATGCCTCAGTAGTGGAATCACTAAACTTGACTAGATATTATTGTACGATAAAGTTGCTGGTAATTTCTAGCACTGCGGTTCCAAGACCAATCTTGCATCATGGCATTGCGTTGAATTTTAACCCAATCTTGTGGATGATTTCGATAACAATCAATGGCCCTGTAAAGGCAATCAAAAAGAGCAGCAGAGCTGTAGGCATTGAAACTAAATCCGGTTGCAGAATTGTTTGCAAGGGAAAGGGAATTGGCATCAGAGACGGTATCAGCAAGGCCGCCCGTGGCGCGCACTACCGGGAGGGTGCCATAGCGCATGCTATAAAGTTGGTTGAGGCCCGAGGGTTCATAAAGGCTGGGCATAAGGAAGCAATCCGACCCGGCCTCGATTTTGTGTGCCATCGATTCACTAAAAGAGAAATTGAGTGCGACCCTTCCCGGGAAGGTGGCTTGCAATTGGGCTAATGCATTTTGATAATAGGAATCGCCTTCGCCCAAAACAACAAGTTGAATTCCTAAATCCATCATGCGCCATGCGCTTTCAATCACTAGGTCAATACCTTTTTGCTGAACAAGCCTTGCGACGAGCCCAACGATGGGGATAGTGGGGTTAACTTCGAGCCCGAGTTCAACTTGGAGTGCTTTTTTACAGATTGCTTTTCCTGGTTGGATGTTGCGGGCATCAAATTTTCCAGCAATCAATGGGTCGATTGCTGGGTCCCAGACTTTGTAATCGATGCCATTGACGATGCCGGTCAATTTGCTGGAGAGAGAGGTAAGCACCCCTTGCAAGCCATACCCATAGTAGGGGGTTTGTATTTCGCGGGCATAAGTTGGGCTAACCGTGCTAATGCGATCAGAGAAAATAATACCAGCTTTAAGAAAGCTCAGTTTATCGTGGAATTCGAGTTGGTTTAGATTAAAAAGGTTCCAACTAAGATGGGCCATATTCATATCTTCCTTCCAGAAATTGCCTTGGTAGGCAATATTGTGGATGGTCATCAAGCTGCGAACTTTTTGGTATTTTTCCGCAAGGGTTCGATCTTCGATTTTGTCATATTTTTCTCTTAGAAGGACGGGGCCAAGGCCAGATTGCCAATCGTTCCAATGCACAACATCGGGCCAGAAACCAAGTTGGGGAAACGATGCAAGCACAGCTTGATTGAAGAAATAGAACCGGGCCGAGTTATCTGGGTAATCTTTCTTGCTGCCTTCGGAGCCTGCAAATTGGTAGAGTCCCCTGCCATATGCGGGGTTGTCTCGTTCAAAAAGATCAGGGTTTTCAACTAGATAAATGGTGACATTCGAACCGGGTATTTTTGACTTGGCAAGTGAGCCAGATACCAGTTTAGGCCCAAGCGGAATTTGGAATTTTACCTTAGTGCTCTCAAAGTTTCCTGTTTTTCTGATGCAATGGTACATCGGAAGAAAAACAATAACTTCTTCGCCAAGGCTTTCCAGCGCTGGGGGTAAGGCACCCGCAACATCTGCTAAGCCGCCAGTTTTGGCAAATCCGACCACTTCCGATGATACCAAGGCGATCCGCATCGCGTTAACCCTTAATAAGGCTTGTATTGTTGCCTCAAAATTTTTTGTGTTCTTTAATGTTACTCTATAATTAAGTTTATGGTTCCAATTGCGGCTTCAGAAGAGTTTGTTATATGAAGAAATAGGGTTTCCACTTACGCCAACTGCTAATCCGGAAATTTCGTTACAGCCGGAGTATTTTAACCCTCATTCCCCCTTAGTTCCTTCAATTATTTAATCTAAATTCCAGATAAATCATGCTCTTTATGCAATGGTTGCTAAGATATTTATAGCATCGAAGTCGATCCAATTATGAGGTTGCCATGGGAAATAAAGTCCTCCTTGCCATGTCGGGGGGAGTAGACAGTTCGGTTTGCGCACAATTACTTATAGATCAAGGCTATGAGGTTATTGGGGTATTTATGCGCACCGGAGTGCATAGCGGACCAGATGATACCAGAAAAGAGCGCAAAAAAGGTTGCTGCAGCGCACTCGATGCAGGCGATGCGCGTCGAGTTGCAGATAAATTTGATATCCCTTTTTATGCCCTCGATTTTGAAGCGGAATTTGGCAAAATTATGGATTATTTCGCCCATGAATACCTTTCAGGGCGCACCCCAAACCCTTGTATTGTTTGCAATAACTGGCTCAAATTTGGGCAACTCTGGTCTTATGGCGAAATGCTTGGCGTTGATCATATTGCAACGGGGCACTATGCCAAAATAGTGCATGGCAGCGATGGTGCCGAGTTGCACCGGGCTATCGATCCAGATAAAGATCAATCGTATGTGCTGCATGGCTTGAAAAGAGAGATATTGGAAAAGATCATGTTTCCTTTGGGTGAAATGAAAAAGGAGCAAGTCCGCGAGTTAGCGTTTGCTGCTAACCTTAGTGTTGCAGATAAACCTGACAGTGTTGAAATTTGTTTTGTACCAGATGGCGATCATGCCAAAATGATCAAGCAGCGCATGCCCGAGTTAAACAGGCCAGGAATGATTGTTGACGAGGCAGGCAAATCGCTAGCAAAGCATGATGGAATTGAGCGTTTCACCATTGGGCAACGAAAAGGCCTAGGTTTTGCAACTGGGCAGCGTAAATATGTCCTTAAAATTGTTGCAGAGGAAAATAAAGTCATTGTGGGCGAAATAGAAGGATTGATGGCAAAAGGGTTAAAATCAACCGGGGTCAATTGGCAGGCAAATATCCCTATGAATGTGCCGATTAATTGTCAGGCACAAATCCGTTATCGTCATAAAGCAGCCCCTTCTATGGTTATTCGTTTGAGTGAAGAAACTGCAGAAGTTGAATTTGAAACGAGCCAAAGTGCGGTAACTCCAGGTCAAGCAGTTGTTTTTTATGATGGGAATCGAGTTTTAGGCGGCGGCTGGATCGATGAGGCCCTTTAATTATTGATGTTTCCTATTGCAAAAATTTTTCCTTTTTACTCTAATAATTATCTAGCTTACCCAAAGGCCGGGGCGTTTACTCTTAGTCGGTTTAAACTGCCCATTTGATTATTAAGTTTCTGCTAAGAATCATTAATTTTGATTGTTTGAGGTAAGAACAATCCTAGAATTACTGCAATGCGAGAAATAACTCGTTCTTAATTACGAACAATGGGGCATAGGGGTTTAGCAATACAACTTCAAAAGTGGCACCTAGTTATCTAAAACAAATATGGAGTTATGGTGAAAAATACAAGCCGAAGAATGAAAATAGTCTTCGTTTGTACTGGGAATACTTGCAGAAGCCCGATGGCAGAAATTGTATTTAAAAAGTTACTTGCAGAAAAACTGGGGTGCCCAATTCATCATCTGCCTGAAAAAGGCTTTGATATTCAGTCGGGCGGGTTGGATGCGTATGACGGTATGGCTGCTTCCCCAAATGCAAGCATTGTGGTTCAAAAACTCGGGGTCAGCTTGCAGGATCATCAGAGCAGATATGTGAATCTTGAATTAATTGAACACTCTGATGCGGTATTAGTGATGACGAAAAATCACTTGAATATTTTTCATGATCGTTTTCATGACCAACAAATACCAGTTCAGATGTTGAGCTTTTCTGGGTCGGATATTAGTGACCCTTTCGGTGGCGACGAAAATATTTACAGTCAATGTTTATCTGAAATTCAAGAAAACCTTGAACATCTAGTTTTAAAGATAACATCCTAAGCATAAAAGGTGATAAAATGACTAAGCAAGATCTATTTGGAAAGCAAGGATACCATACCATGGCAATAGCAATTGGTAGTGACCATCGTGGTTATAATGTAAAACAGCGCATCATTAATTTTCTTTCGGGCATGGGACACGAAGTTCTCGACATGGGCCCAAATAATGAAGATTGCGTTGATTATCCCGACTTCGCTTTTGATGTTGCTAACTCTGTTAGTAAAAAACAGGCTCACAGAGGTATTCTGATTTGTGGAACCGGCATAGGAATGTGTATTGCTGCCAACAAAGTATCTGGCGTAAGGGCTGCCCCCTGCCACGATAGCATCACCGCAGAAATGAGCAGAAGGCATAACGATGCAAATGTATTATGTCTTTCAGCAGATTTGTTGGGTGAGGAATTGATTGATCGCATGGTAAGAATATGGCTTGAAACACCATTCGAGAAAGGGCGGCATTCTAGGCGTATCGAAAAGATCGAGCAATTTGAAAATGATTTTAAATTGGCCCCTAAACCCTCGGCTCAAGTAATGACCAAAAAGTAAGGTAATGCAGTCTAATAAAAAAGCCTTCTTTACAACAAAAGTAAAGAAGGCTTTTTTTATACCTTCGCATCCAAGAAAACCTTTGAAATTAATAAGTGACCGTACCACTACTATTTACCCTAGCGCCACCACCACCTTGTGGAAGAAGCGGCTGACGATTGAACTTCTGGTAAGGCAGACGCACATTACTTACAAACCGCATATCGGCCCTTAAATTGTCCGGTGCATTATACCCCGCTTGCCCTGCAAAGGTAACCACATCATCTTGGTCAACCCCATCGCCGCTTATACCAAAGCCAGCGATAAGTTGGCCACCCACATAAAGCCCAGAAGAACCGGGGAAGTAGACATTACCGTTTTGGTTTTGAACAGGTGTTAAGGGGGTATTTGGTTGTCTGAAGTTACTTTGTGGATTGAAAGAAGAGAAACCAAAGACGCTCTGGAAGACCGATGCAGGTAATGGAGCCCCGGTATTCAGCCCAGTGGTAGAGCTAGCCCCACCATCATTTAACTGAGAGAAATAACCAGGGGGTGCGCCATTGATACCTTCAGGGAATCTAGGCAGTGCCAGGAATCGAACGGTTCTATTGGTAAATGCTGTTCCAGCAGGAACACCCGGAACTTGATCAATTGCTTGTAATTGAGTAGGATCGTTGTAGTAACGCATATTACGAGCTTTAGCTACTGCAATATCAAGAGAGAATGTTGTGCCATCGGGCATACGGAATAAGCCCAGAACTTCACCTGTAACATCGGTTACAGCAATAGTCATTTTAGCATTCTGATTTAAAGGTAAGCGAATTGCAGATCTAACCTGCAAAGCTCTTTCAACTGATTGCATAATAATGGTATTAACCTGCGCAGCGGAATAGTTAACTCCATCATGAGGCGTAACCAAATAACCTTCTGGTGCAAAGATACCTGCAAAAGTTGTAGGAGTAGCAATACCAACTGGAACAAGGTTAGGAGGCGTACCCGTGTACTGAACATAACTGGTAATACCGCCTCTTGGTAATAAATTAGCAAGGAAACTAGTATTAGCAGTTCCTTCCCCTAAAGATTGACCATAATTATAAAGCTCAAAAATACCATTAGTCCCAGCGGGCCCAAAGATAGGTAAAGTAATGCCTACAAGATCAATCCTAATTGTAGATAATGCTGCATTTAGACCAAAACTACCACTGGTAGGAAGAGCAATTCCACCAAGGGTTTGTTGGACAGGAACGCCACCCGTAGGGAATCCACCCGAAGCCGCAAAGGAGATGTATTCTGCTTCAAAGGATCGGTCAGGAAGGTTAGCATTATAAGTAGTAGAAAGCCTAGAATTCATTTCAGTCGCAAAACCAGTTGCACCAGGGAAAAACGACCCAATACCACCAACGATCACATTATTTTTAACAATAGGAATACCACCTGGCAAAGTTGCGATACCACGGTTCTGGGCGTTAGGCGCATACCCCGACATATAGCCATAAGAATCAGGCGCTGTGTAGAAAGTATCAAGAATGTTGGAAGGAATAAAAGCTGGGTTTATATTAAACCTATAGGGAAGATAAATATCATCCGCTGTTCCCTTGATGCGATCTGGGCCGGGATGATAAGTACTATCACGGTTAGATTGTTCAATACCAAAGAGATCCACCTGTGGCGTAAAGGCAATACCATCAGGCATAGAAGGATCAAGCGCTGAACCGGGAGGAAAATGGTTACCAATTCCTACAGCAGCAACATAACCAGGGCCGCGTAAAGTTGAATTAACATCCGTGATTGAAGGGTTCGATTCTACTTCACGCTGTTCAATTGTTGTTTGACTAATATAGCCAATGGTTCGTGAGGTCAAAGGAGCTTGGTTGTTTCCAAACATAGCCCCGGTTCTTGCAAGCGCAACTGCGCCATCCACTGCAAATACAAAAAGATCAGGATCAAATTGAGCGCTATTCGGGTTCATTTTAGGGTTAACACCATCTTCAACCCTAACGCCTAATATTCGCCCTTCACGGTCAACGATAGCAAACATCCCATCATTACTTGCGGTTGCAGCAGCAGCCCTTTGTAGAAGGATATCTACATCTTGTGCGGTAAGCGTTACATTCGTAGTAGTTGGTAACCCAAGGGTACTTGCAAAAGTATTAGGAGTGCTAGCAAGGAAAAAATTTAGATCGGTTGGTTTTAAATTTGTAATAGTCGCCTGATCTGCAAATCCAAAAAATCGATTAACCCCTGGGCCACCCGTTAAAGTATCTACTCCAGATGCACTACCCAAAATATCGTACATACCTTGACCAATAATGGAATCGTTTCCAGTTCCGCCTGCTAAACGGTTAGCCCCGTCTCCGCCCATAATCATTGAACTACCGCCACCCCCAAAAATTCGATCATTCCCAAGCCCACCATCAATAAAAGCTGGCTGCATAATTTGAGAAGCAACTTGTAAGGAATCATTACCATTACCGCCATACAAATAAATGCTAGTAACATCAGTCGATGCAAAACGGCCTGCTTCTTGATTTCCATTAAGTACCACAATTTGATTTGAAGACTGATCTAAAGTAATCGCAATACGATCAGGAGCATTGGTACCTACTACCATAAGCATCCCCGTATTCAGTGTTACGCTGGTAGGAACGGTACGGTCTTCGAGTGTTTCTAATCTTAAATTAATCTGCGACTTTTCTTTTTTACTTGCGCACTTTTTAAACAATCTGTTAATAAAGTCCATTAGTTCCAACTCTCTAATTAGGAAGCTTCGTGCTTTTGCAGCAAATAAAACAAAGCTATCCCTTACAGGAAGAATCGGCATAATCGGAAAAGTTTATCAATCAATTATAAAAATAATTGTGAAAATTATAAAGTTTTAGTAAACGGGTTTAAAGATAAAGTGATTTGAGGCTTTAATTCGCAGCATAATAATGATTACAACCCCAATAACACGAATTACTGATAAAATTGTTAATCTTTATCAAGCTTGCCATTCTTAATACCGATAAACAGCGCATGTAAACATTCGAGGATATGATTTTACTTGTGATTTTTGCAGGTAAGATTCTTCCGCCGATACTTTTTTGAGGATATTCCCATGAGGTTGCGAAGCATCCTGTGGGCTCTGGCATTATCCGGAGCAAGTTGGCCGCCAAGCAGTGCTTATTCACAGGAAACCGTGAAAGATGGGCCAGCGTTTGTTGTTCAGGCAGAAAAAACTAAAGTTGCAAAGGAAGCAATTACCCCGCAATTACCCAACTTGATTCCTACCCCTGATTTTAAATCTCAAGATAAACCCTTTGAAGCGCCAAAGCCTGCAGATAGTTCTAAGCCACTAGACCGGCCGTTGGTAACCCCCCCGGGAATTGAAACCCCGTTGTTAATCGAAGAAATTGTTTCAAACCCGATTCTCCCGCCGTTAGGATTTTCAGGCAAGTCATCGATTCTTTCTGAAATCATAGGCGATAACGATTTCATCCCAATGCCAGACCGCTGGCGTATGGGCTTCCCTGCTTGGGATAGATATGGCTTAGGCCATCCTCCTGTTAATGATTATCCATTCCAGCTCGGCCATTGGTGGGATCCTTATAACCAGAATGTATTAAAGGGAGATTATCCGATTTATGGGAATCATACATTTTTCAATTTCACTGGCTCCGTTTCACAATTGACTCAGGCAATACAAACGCCGATTGGAACTACGCCATTTGAAAGTACTGCAAGACCATTTGAAGAGCAGTTCTTTGGCAGCCCTAACATTCTTGCCAACCAAACCTTTATGACATTTTCTTTTGATTTATTTCATGGGGATGCCGCATACAAGCCAGTGGATTGGCGTTTAAAAATGTCACCCGTTCTCAATGTAAACACTTTGAATGTGAATGAATTGGCAGTGGTAAATCCGAATGTTCTAAAACGAACCCAGCGTGATCGCGATTACCTTTCACTTCAAGAATGGTTTGCAGAAACCAAGCTGGTGGATCTAAGTGCTTACTATGACTTTATGTCTGCAAGGGTTGGTTCCCAGCATTTTAATGCAGATTTTCGTGGCTTTTTGTTCAACGATGTTAATCGTGCTGTGCGTATTTTTGGCACGAGAAATAATAACCGAGATCAGTTTAATATTGCCTACTTTAGACAGGCTGAAAAAGATACTAATAGCGGATTGAACACCTTCCGCGACCGAGGCACCAATCTGATTTTTGCTAACTATTATAGGCAAGATTTTATTTGGCCAGGCTACACCGCTCAAGTTAGCGCTAATTATTACCACGATAGTAATAGCTTCCTATTTGATCGTAATAGCTTCCTAATTCGACCTGATCCTGTCGGTGTTTTTACTCCACATAATTTGGATGTTGCCTACCTCGGGTGGGCAGGCGATGGACACATCGAGCGCTTTAATGTTTCGCATCAAATCTATTACGCTATGGGGTACGATACTTTTAATCCGCTTGCAGGTCAGGCTCAAAATATTAGTGCGGGGATGGCTGCTGCTGAACTTTCCTACGATCGAGATTATGCTAGGTTCCGTACCTCTTTCTTCTGGTCTTCGGGTGATAGCAATATTAACAACAGTCACGCTACTGGTTTTGACACGATCTTTGAAAATTCAAACTTTGCAGGTGGGCAGTTTAGTTATTGGCAACGACAATCGGTGAAACTCTTTGGGGTCAACTTGGTAAATAATGGTAGTTTGATTCCAGATTTACGCAGCAGTAAGACGCAGGGCCAAGCAAATTATGTAAACCCAGGCTTACTACTTTATAACCTTGGGTTCGATCTAGATATTAATCCTAAGCTTAAGATGATCAATAATTGCAACTTCCTTTGGTTTCAAAGTAATGCAGTAATTCAGCAATATGTTTATGCTGCGGGTATTAATAACTTCATTGGTAATGATTTAAGCTCGGGATTTGAGTATCGGCCCTTTCTCAATAATAATGCAATTATGACCATGGGCGTTTCGACTTTAATACCTGGGTCAGGATTTAAAGGGTTGTATAATAATCCGTTTGGAACAGTAGATAACCTAGTCGCAGGTTTTGCCCAACTTACCTTGCTTTACTAGTTTTTGTATTCGTGGAAGTGTTTAAACTTTACCTCTCTTGACCTAAATCAATTGAAAAGCTTAATTTATATCCATGCGCAATCTTGCGTATAGGTTTTTTTCGTGGCTTAAGTGCAGGAGGCGCATGGCCATGCTTTTAATTGTTTTGCGTGAAAAGTGGATCAACTGCCTGGCGTTTCTAGCACTTGTGCTAGGGGTATTTTATGGCTTTGGGGGCTTATTTCGTAGCTCGATGCCCTTATCAGCAGCGCCGCCTACTGTTGCAATTGTTGCCCCTTCTAATGGGCCTTTTCCATTGCCTCCAGAATTGGAAGGATTGGATCTTAATAAGCAATCCGATGAAGATATTAAAGCAAAGTCTGCCAATTGTATTTCGTGTCATGAAAACTCAAAAGACCCTCATTGTAAAACTACCGTAAGAATTGGTTGCACCGACTGCCATGGTGGCAATCCGAATTTCATAAGGAATGTGGAAGGCCCCGGGTACCCTGAAAGGGCAGCCAACACTCCCCGTAGTTGCCCTGCTGCTCCCCCTGCTAAAAAACCAGGTGCATGGCGTAACTCTGCGAACCCGGTTCGTAGTTACACCCTTTTAAACCAAGAATCCCCAGATTACATCCGCTTTGTGAACCCCGGTGATTCACGCATCAGCCATATCAGTTGTGGTACCGTGAACTGCCATTCCAATATTGTTAACCAAGTTCGTAAAAGCATGATGAGTCACGGTTGTATGCTTTGGGGATCAGCACTTTATAACAATGGGTCGATTCCCTACAAAGTGCCCCGTCATGGCGAGTTGTATAGTATGAACGGCGAGCCGTTACGCATTCAGACCAACCCCCCGCCTACGGAATTTGAAAAGAAGAGGGGAGTGATCCCGTTTTTAGATCCGTTACCTCGCTTTGAAATGGCCCAGCCAGGAAATATTCTTCGGATATTCGAGCGAGGCGGCAAATTCCGTTCTGAAGTTGGCATTCCCGAAATTGGTGAAGATACAGGCAGACCCTTCCTTTCCCGTTTAAGTAACCGCGGGCTAGGTACTGAAAACCGTACCGACCCTGTATTTGTTAGCCTTACTAAAACCCGACTTTTCGACCCCACTCTTAATTTCTCGGGTACGAACGAACAAGCAGGCGATTACCGCAACAGTGGTTGTACAGGTTGCCATGTTATTTATGCTAACGATCGCTCGCCCATTCATTCTGGGCCTTATGCAAAGTTTGGTAATAAAGGTTTTGCAACCGATCAGGCAGATGAAGAGATAAAGCCAGACCCCACGATTCCGAAAAATGAATCCGGTCATCCGATTCAACATCGTTTTGCCAAAGGTAATTCAATCCCTACAAGTCAGTGCATGACCTGTCATGTTCACCCCGGAACAACGGTGATGAACAGTTTTATTGGTTATATGTGGTGGGATTTAGAAACCGATGCGGAACTGATGTACCCCAAGAAGCAAAAATACCCAAGTAGTGAAGAATTTATGCGGGCGCAGATGGCGAACCCAGAAGAAGCTTCCTCAAGGGGTAACTGGTCCGATCCAGAATTCCTGAACAACATATGTGAGCTAAACACTCAGACTAAGCATAGCCAGTTTGCGGATTTCCATAGCCACGGTTGGGTTTTCCGGGCAGTTTTCCGCAAAGATCAAAAAGGCAAGCTCCTCGATTATAACGGCGAGCCTGTCAAAGACCTGTCCCCCGCCAATATGAAAAAGGGCGTTGACATCGTCAAGGAATTGCAAAGCCGTTACAAAGAATCCAAAGACCCTAGCATCAAACCGATCAGCCCCAAGGCGGTCAAAGATATCGAAGCCCATCAACGAGCTGGCATCCCTATGCACCTCGTTGATATCCATGTCGAAAAAGGTCTGCATTGCGTTGATTGCCATTACATCCAAGATATGCACGGGAATAGCCGCTTGCAGATGGAAGTTCGTGGCGCAATCGAAATTGCTTGTATTGATTGCCATGGGTCATCCACTCAAGTTGCTAAACTTCGAACCTCGGGCCCAGCTTCCTACACTTCAAATCCCGATGTGAAACCAGAAGATATTAAAAATCCTCTTTATGGCAGAGATATGACCGCTTTACGCACACCATCAGGGAAACCCAGATTTGAGCGCAGAGGCGATAAGCTCTACCAGCGTAGTATGGTTGAACAAGATCTTATTTGGGAAATTGTTCAAACCAAAGATACTATCAATCCTCAAAGTGAACACTTTAATGCCAAATCTGCGATTGCTAAAACTGTCCGCATGGAAGGCGATAAAATCGTCTGGGGCGATGTCAAAGGCAATGGCGATGATTCTGGTTGCGCTCATTCCAACAAAACGATGACTTGTATTTCTTGTCATTCCTCTTGGAACCCAAGTTGCTATGGCTGCCATCTACCTCAAAAAGCTAACAATAAAATGCCACAGCTTCACGCGGAGGGGGATGTCACAAGGAATTATACCTCTTACAATTGGCAGACCCTTCGAGATGATGTGTTTATGTTGGCACGAGATGGTACCACCACAGGAAACAAAATCAATCCTTCCAGATCTTCTTGTGCTATCCATGTGACTTCCTACAATCAAAATCGTGAAGTGATTTACCAACAACAACAAACCCATTCCGCTGAAGGGCTTAGCGGTATTGCTTTCAGTACCAATGTGCCACATACCTTCAGCGGCAGGGCAACCAAGCAGTGCCAAGATTGCCATCTTTCTAAAGATGATGATAACAATGCGCTTATCACCCAGCTTAATATGCAGGGCACCAACTACCTTAATTTCATAGGCCGTTACGCTTGGGTTGGTGCTGGTGAACACGGATTATGGAGCATTGTTTCTACCGAGCGAGATGAACCTCAAGCGGTGATAGGTAGTTACCTCCACCGTTTGGCGTACCCCGATTTCTTTAAAGAACATATCGGAAAAAATAAGAGCCACCTTAAGCGCGCCCACGAGCATGTAGGCCGTGATATTAGCGACCCGCTACTTCGACCCTTTATGAAATCTGATATCCAAAGCATTCAGCATCGTGGGGAATATCTCTACGCAGCGTGTGGCGAGGCAGGTTTCCGCATCTTCGATATTGCCTTCATTGATCACAAGGGCTTTTCAGAGAGAATGTCTACCGCTCCTGTTTCCCCGCTTGGGCAGAGGTTTTTTATCCGAAGCAAGTATGCAACCTGCGTTGCAGCTCCTTCTACTATTGCGCCTGATCCAACCCGCAAACACTTCCCCGAAAATGATGAGCCACGCATCGCTGGGATTTACGGCCTCATTTTCTTCACCGATAAATTTGAGGGCCTCGTTGCTGTTGGTGCTGGCACCTTACTTGATGGCGACCCACTTAATAACTTCGTCAAGCGAGCTTGGACTTTTAACCCCGATAACATTCTTGCGGGTGCAAGCCATGTCATCACCGTGGGTAATTATGTCTATGTAACTTGTGATAAGGGGTTGGTGGTAATATCCTGTGAAGATTCAACCAAACCGGTTATTACTTCCGTAATCGATAACAAGTGGTTGAAAAAACCGAAGTCTGTTGCGGTTCAGTTCCGATACGCTTTTGTTACCGATGAAGAAGGCGTCAAGGTTCTGGATGTTAGCGACCTTGCTAAGCCCAAGCCTGTAAGCCAGATCGATATTCCTCATGTTCATAGCATTTACCTTGCTCGAACTTATGCTTATCTTGCAGCAGGGAAATTGGGTCTCGTCATTCTGGATATTCAAAACCCTGAGAAACCCAAAGTCGATCAGGTTTATAATGCCAATGGCGAAATCAACGACGCCCACGATGTGAAACTAGGTATCACTTATACAAGTGAATTCGCCTATATCGCAGATGGGAAGAATGGCATGCGCATTCTACAACTCACCACGCCCGATTCGCCCGGTAGTTCTGGGTTTAGCCCTAAGCCAACCCCCGAACTGATTGCAACTTTCAAAATCCCTCTGGGGGGACATGCTCATTGCATTAGCAAAGGTATGGATCGTGACCGAGCTGTCGATGAGAGTGGAAATCAGCTTTCGGTATTTGGCAGAATTGGTGCCCGACCATTCTCTAAAGAAGAAACCTCAAAATTGTATATGAACAACGGTAAGGTTTGGAAAGTAAGTAACGACCCGATGTGGGAGGGGTATACCCGTACCCCGCCTACAAAGAAGTAGGGCCTTAAGTAAGAATTCAACCAATTCTAGGATGCCCTTGTCACTCGGGGCATCCTTTTTGATTTCCTTCCAACAAATTGGTTATAATATTTGCTACACTTCTAAAGACATTTAGTCTACCATGGATGAAGTTGGTCTTAATTTAGCCCCAGAGTGTGTCATGAAAAAAACATTTTCCTTGTTTGTCCTTTTATGTTTATTGATAGTGTTTTCCTTTGATCTCAAGGCGCAACCTTCTGTAACTAAAAAGGCATTGATTAAACCAGACGCTATTCCTGGTTATAAGACCATGAAGATCGATGGCTTCACTCTTCTTGTTCATGACAAGGTTCTTGATTCTAAAAATTCTGAAATGTTCAAATTTAAGCCCCTCGAAGTTCTTGATATGGAACTTAAAATGATCTCCGCAGTTCTTTCCCCAAAACCTCTTGCACTGTTAAGAAATATACTTATCTGGGTCGAATGGGATGAACAACTAGCCATGAGCAATGGCAGACAGGGGAATGCGCTTGCGGTGTATTATGGTGGCACCCAAAGGCAGTTATTGCGAGAAGGCACCCAGCCACTTAAAGCAAATTCTGTTGTCGTTCTGCGAATGAAATCCCTTACTAAAGAACATCAACCCGAGTTTGATACCAAGCGTTGTGTGTTGCTTCACGAAATAGCGCATGCAATTCATCATCAGCTTATTGGTTATGAAAACCCCACAGTGAAGCAAACCTACAAGTTGGCGATGGAAAGAAACCTTTACGATCGCACTTCCTACGCTGCAACCAATGACCACGAATATTTTGCAGAGATGAGTTGCGCTTATTTGCATCGCCTAGATTATTTTCCCCACACTAGGGAGGATTTAAAGAAACATGATAAGGCGGGGTTCGCCCTCATGGAAAATCTCTGGGGGAAGGCAACAAAGCCAACACTTGCAAAAAGTAAAAGTGTTTCTTCTCCCATTCCTTCTTCTTCAGCATTTAACCTGGAAATAACCACGGGTGGCATTCGCTTGGGTAATCAAATTGGCGGGGCTACCTTAAACCAGAATTCTTTAAAGGACAAAGTCGTTGCAGTAATTCTTCATAGGTCTGGGAGGGATGAAGAGTTGCCCCAACTCCTGAAAGTTCAAAACTGGCACAGGGAACTTGCCGACTTTGGCCTAGTTACTTTTGTTTCAGGTACCAATTCTTCAACAGAATCGAATCTTTTAAAAGATTGGAACACATCGAGTCTTACCCTGCCTTTGTTTGCCAAGGCATCATTTAACTTTAAGGTGTCAGAATCTTTTATCCCGCCTCACGCAATGCTGTTTGACCATGAAGGCAACGCTGTTTACCGCAGTGATGCAACCTCAATTGAAAAAGCACTTCGATATCTTGTAGGGCAGGCATTGATAGAAAAACTAGGCAAAGATTCTTACACCAAACTTGTGCAACCTTTGGTGGACTCCCTGGGCATGGGAACGCCACCTAACCAGGTGCTTGCAAAAGCCCTGGCATTGCTGCCCAACCCTCAAAAAGAAGTTGCTGAAGAAGCAAAACTACTGATGGATACTCTTTGCGAAGGGGCTACTGTTACGCTGGAAGATGCCAATAAGCTTGTTGAATCTGATCCACTGCAGGCGTTTTTGCATCTTGAAAGAATCATGCTTAATTACAAAAACACTGCCATTGCTAATAAAGCCCGTGCTATTTTGCCCAAGGTAGATAAGAACAAGAAGGTGATAATAGAAAAGCAGGCCCGCATCAAACTTGAAACGATCAAAAAATTAAATTCTGTTTTAAATGGGAAGCCGGGATCGATCAATCCAGAGACTGCATCCTTCAAAACTGCAAATTCCACTTTGTTAACTCAACTTGGTGAAGCGCTCAGGCAGATTGAAAAAACCTATCCAGATGTACCTGCGACCATGGAAGCCAAGCTTTTGGGAAAACGCTGGTTCAATACAAACTCTGAATGATCAAAAAGAAACCGCTTCTTTATTGCCCCTGTAATAGGATCAATTAAACTATTAAACTAATGCCTTCTTTCCATTTATCTATTCAGGAATATTGCAATGCTAAATCACGAATATTTCCCTTCAGTTCTACTGCTTTCATTCACCCTTGCAGGAAGCCTCCAAGCTACTGATTTCTCGCTTTCTCTAAGGCAGCAAAAAGAGAATCCTGGGAATAGCCAAACTTTTGAACGCAGTATTAATAAGCAATCTTGGAAAGCAATTGAAACTGCGTTCATCGTTTGTGATGTTTGGGATTATCACCACTGCATCAATGCAGTTCATAGGCTTGAAGAATTTGCCCCCACTATGGATAAAGTCCTTAAACAAGCTAGGGTTCAAGGTGCATTAATCATTCACTCCCCTAGTGATTGCATGGATACTTATAAAGGTAACCCCGCACGATTCCGGGCAATCCATTCTCCTAAAGCTAAGTCGGCCCCTGCAAATATTGAATCTTGGTGTTCCCGTATTCCTACTGAAGAAAAAGCCCATTATCCGATCGACCAATCCGATGGCGGGGAAGGCGATGACCCCATTGAACATAAGCAATGGAGTGACAAGCTAAAAGCCCTTGGGAGAAACCCCAATATGCCCTGGAAAGCTCAATCCTCGATGATTCAGATTGATACTGAAAAAGATTTTATCAGCGATAAGGGCGATGAAGTTTGGAACATTCTCGAACAAAGAGGAATTAAGAATGTTGTGTTGCTAGGCGTGCATACCAATATGTGTGTATTAGGAAGGCCCTTCGGATTAAGGCAAATGGTTCGCGGAGGGAAAAATGTTGTCCTTATGCGCGATATGACGGACTGCATGTACAACCCTAAACAGTGGCCTTATGTCGATCACTTTACAGGCAACGACCTGATCATTTCTCATGTAGAACGCTTTGTTTGCTCTACCATTTCCAGCGATCAAATACTTGGTGGAAAACCCTTTGAATTTAAAAAGGATTCTCGGAAAATCAAGGATGTTCAAACCCTTCCTGAAATCAAAAAAGTCAATGTTGATTCTTTGCAGAAGCACTGGAACACTATCACTCTTCCTGCTTCTCCTGAAGTTAAGTCCTTGTTGCAACAGGGGAAGGTTCAATGGTACCGATCCTGTATTCGTATCCCATCGGAATGGATGACTGAAAAAGGTGTTGACCTTCAATTGCAATCACCCACCCCTGTTGTTAAGGCATGGATGAATGGTAATGAGCTTAGTATTAATACTAATGATAAGGGTGGTTGCATTTGCGTGATCAAACCAGACTTTATCAATAAAGATGATGCAAACCTCTTGGTAATCCGTGTGGAAAATAAAGAATCCCAAGAAAATCATTTTCATCCGGGGAATCTGGTGGGTAAGAATAGTTTATCTTTGGTAGGGCGGTGGGAAGCTAGGTTGGGGCATGATTCTTCTTGGTCGAACATTCCGCTGCCTGCGAAGTTTGGCACTAGTCCGGATGTATTTTTTGAACCAGGTAGATAACGGCGGATAGAATGATTAATAAATCTACGATTAAACAGGAACTGAAAGATTTGAATACCCGGATTCGCGGGTTGCTGCCTCTTGCATATCATTCTTGTCTGGAAACAATTTCACCTACTTCTATGGGTTCTGCAGGGTTGAAATACGATAAGGCAGGGAAAGTAGCTTGGGATGAAATTTGGACAAGTTTTTGCGACCTCGCAATGGCGGGTGGCCCACCCCACAGAGGGAAATTTCTTGGCCCAACCAATCCTTCTGATATTTCCAAAGATCTTGAAAAGTCCAAGGTTGTAGCATCTGAAATTCAGCGGGGCATTGCCTTAACCACGGGTATGAAAGCTTTTTTTGATGACCAACTAAATTGGGTATTTCTTGAGTGTGAATCTGAAAATATGGCGGCTTGGATGCACCGTGCAATTGTTGCTGAAAATGTTTTCGCTGATCAACAGGGAAATGTTGTACGCCTTCCTTCGGGGCCGGGTTTTCGCATTGAAAAGGAAATCAAGAATGTTATTGCCTGCATAGCAAAGTCTTGGCATTACTGGGATGGGCACATGTCGGAAAATGAAAAAACCAAGGCGGGAAAGGTTATGAATGATGCGCCCCTGCTCGAACCTCCGTTGGCGATTAATCAAGATCTTTCTACGGAAACCTATTCAAGGGTTTCAATGGAAACTCTTGAAATCGTTGGAACTGCTTTGAAGTTTAAAAATAAAACCGATTCTGAATTTGGCTGGGTTGGGTTTGAATGCCCTGAGGAAAAAACCGCAGCATGGATGGTTAGGGCCCTCATAGCTTGCAATATTATTGCCCGCAGGGAAATTTCAACTTTGTTAATTCCGATTTTTATCATAACTCCAGATGCTTTTTCTCCAACTAAAATTTCTGAAATTCTGATTGCGATACGCAATGTTTATGAATACCAACTCGAAATGGGTGAAGTGTGATTCTTCATTGCGCTTTTACTTTTCGCATTAGATGCTAAGTGGTATAGCCCTTTTTTATTTCTTGCCCATAGTCAGCGATGCGCTAATTTCTGTTAGCATTTTACGAAACAATTCTGGGTCGTAATCTGAAATACTCTTTAGGCTAATTACTTCTTCTTCATCATCAAATTTTTGCAACTTATCGATGACTTGAGGTTTGTTTAGCTCGGTGTTAAATTTAGAATTATCTAGGGTCATCATAGTGACAAGGAAGTTGTTAGTCTTGTAAAGGCTAATTAGCTTGGGGGAACTGGAGATGTCGGTAAGGTAATTGATAAAATCGTCTTTAAAATCTGATTTATCAGAACGGGAAGATTTAACTGTTACATCTAGCAATTCTTTAACCCGATTGATGCGGTTTTGGTATGGGTGAATATTCAAGAGGGTAGTAAGTTCTGTAACTTTCTTGGTAGTTGTAGGTATTTCTAATTCTGACGCCATCACTTCAAGTAAGGAAGCGAGTTGTCGGGCAGATTCGTAATCTGGGGTAACGAATTTGCCCTCGGGGTTTGGTTTGGTGTAAAGCCTTAAAAGTTCTTGAAGCGTACGAACAACAGTTTCGCTATCGATCTTTTTATTACGCAATTTTAGTAAAGCCGAATCACAGGCTTTAACAAGTTGGGAACTTGCAGATTGGATAGTTTCTGGGTTACCAAAGGGGCGTTCGTTGCTTGAAGCAAGGATTGCGTTAAGTCCTTTTTCGATATCATCGATAGGAGTTTCGGCAGCAATAAGTGCTGCTTCTACAAGGGAAGTTGGCCAAGCACGAAGAAGAGGTCTACCTGGGGAGACACGCATCAGGGGCCTTTGAGCAAGGTGAAAACCGTAGCCACGAACTTGGCGGAAGCCTGGGTATTTGAGGTCGTGATGGCAGGCGTAACAATCGCTATGAGCCATTGCGATTTCGGACCAAGAATTTTTTGCAAGTTCCTGTTGAGCGGGAATTTCTTTGGGGGCTTTAGCTCCCATCATAATTTCGGGCCAAAGCATCGTAGGGTTGTTATTTTTGAAGTCTGCCCGGTCGGAGGCAAGTTTAATGGTTTCTTTGAGGGAGACTAAAGCGCCAACTAAGGCAAGTCTGGTGCGAAAGAAGTCGGGTTCTTCGAGGTGATAATTTTTTTTCTTTTCAGCATTGAGGTTTTTAAAATAGGGGACAGACTTGGGGTCGCGCCAATGTTGCGGTTCATTTTTGGAGAAGGTTGCTATTTCGATAGGAGGAAGAGGCGGGTGGCCAGCAGCGAACATAGCGTGGGTAACTATTTTGCCTTCACCTGCGTGGCCTATATGGCAAGAGATGCAAAGCTGGGAACGAATTTCGGGATCACGCAAGTCGCGTAAACCGAGATCGTGTTTTTGTTGGGCGGATTTTTTGCGCCAAGCAAATTCTGAGTGTTCCCCTATCCATTTAGAAGATGGGCCGTGGCAACCAGCACAACTTACACCATCTAATTTATCGAGGCCGCCTGCATCGGCTTTGGATAAAAGGTTTCCTAATGCGTGACAATTTAAACAACCTGTTTCTTGTTTGGTTACATCTTGGCCTAGGATTTCACCCATCCGTTTACCCCTTGGGCCAATCAATACGCTATACGCTTGGGCGTGTTTATCATGCGTTTTCCAGATGGAGTATTCGGTTAGCAATACAACATCCCATGCACGAGGTTCTTTGGAGTTGGGGTCTTCGCTTGGTAATTGATTGCCTTTGGGTAGGGTGTGGCACTCGCTGCATTTTCCTGCAGATTGATATTTAAGATCAGCCCAAGCATCTTTTTTTTCTTGTGCGCTTATGCTTGCTGGTAATAAAAAATAAATCAGGGATGCGATCAGCAATCCCTGAATAGATTGGATCTTGATTAATGGCATTCTTTATCTCCTGTTTGATTCCAGCACATCCTGCAAGGATCGAAACACGGATGAAAATGTTTCGCCTGATTTTTCATTCTTAGGATTCAAACCAAACTTGTCTTCAAATAAACTCGGACTATCGAACCCCTTCGGAAATACATCTTTCAATAAATCCCTTAATCTGACAAGTTCTTTTGTGAAATCTTTTGGGACCCCTTGCGGGTCTAGGTCCTCCCAGGAATTATGAATGGCGGCCAAGCCCAGATAAAGTTGGGCAAATTCATCCCATGAACCTTTTTCGCTATTAATTTTACCCGAATCAATCAGCTTCTTTGCTAGGCCTTGCAATTCGGATTTACCCCAGGTTGGGCTTTTTCCCAAATCCTGTGCCGCTATCTCTAGTTGTTCAATCGACTTTTTGCATGATTTAGAAACTTGGCTTGGTTGAGCACCAAATTGATTCATCTGTTGTGATACTTCCGAGGGAAAAGCTTTAAGTTTGCTTTCTTCCAACACAAGCTTCAAAGCATTGCCATTGAACCAACCAGCCCAAGGCAATGAGCCTGGTTTGTTTGGATATCCGCCTTGGTATTTTTTGCTGTTGAGGTTTAAATCTTTGTGGCAACTGAAGCAATCAAACTCAGAGAATTCGGGCCATGGGCTTTTTTTGCTTCCGATTCCATGTAAACCACTTGCCCGCTCTTCCAACAATTGAAGTGCGATTTTTGAATTATCGATCTGCCCCAAGGCCCATGCTTTAGCATTAAAATCCGGATACCTTTTTAAATCATCCTCCATCTTCCAATGTTTTGGGTATTGGGCAGAGTATGCAGATAGTTCGAAATTTAGTCTGGGGTGGCCCGCTGCTATTAAATCGTGGTTAACTTCCATTCCTTTTTTTGCATTGCCCACATGGCAATCTGCACACAGTTTGTTTCTGTTGGACATATCCTTGGTATTGGTCAAACCATGTTCTTTTTCTTTTTCTTGCGAACTAAGTTTTTTGAATTTTTCAGTGAAGTGAATCGAGATATAGCCTGATGAGGAACCATGGCATGATTCGCAACCTACGCCCTCAGCAAGGCTGAAGCCTGGGCCTGCATGATCAGATTTTCCCTGATTGGTGGCATGGCAATTCAAGCAAAGTTGGGTTGCTCCCGCACTTCCTGCCGCAGTGTTATAAAGATTTTTTACGATTCGGTCTGATCGTGGATTGAATAATACTGCATAGGCTTTGTGATGGGGATCAAATCCAGTCCAAGTGGTGTATTCGCTAAAGGTAATACCCTTGCCCAAGTTTTGGTTATGGCATGCTGCCGATGCGCACGAGGGCGCCCCTAAAGGGATAAAAGGCACTTTGTCTGCAGCAATGATTGGCCCAGTGATGAAAAAAACAAATATAGTACCCATGGTTAACAGGGCAAATTTTTTCATTGCTTTGGCTTGTAAAAAAGAAATCATTGGAAGCCTGCATACCGTTAAAAGAACAACCATCCTTATGATAAAAATACCACATGACATTATACTTGTTGGTGTTTTTTATGTTGATCTACCGATTCGGGCAAGATTTGATCGGAATTAGCGGAATAATCGAAATAGCATGGGAGTAATAACTTTAACTCCTTCACTGATCAGTTCTTTTTCTTCAATTCAACCGCTTTAAGAAGTTCTTTGAATGCGGGGAGTTCCCTAACCGAATCCAAATCGGCGTTTTTTCTTAGAAATTCGATATCCGATAACCCTGTAAGCACTGCTTGCTGCAGTATCACCACCGAGGTTTTTCCCAAATCGTTAACCAGCATCGTTCGTTCTGCATCGGAAAGTTTTTCCTGATTTTTGACTAATGGAATTGAGCGAGCGGCTAGGGTTGCAGCCTTGATCATATCGGTGGGTTTGGGGTTGGGGATTTTTTGTACAGCCCCGATGATTTCAAGCGCCTCCCTAGGTTTTATTGCAAAAATTGCAACCTCTGCCCCCAGTAATAGACGATTTCTTAATTGATCAGGGGGCAGCGAAGGGTTTTGTTTTGAAAGAGCAATGGATTCATTGAAGAGAATAAAAGCTTCAGGCGCGCGGTTCTTTTGTGCAAGAAATAATACAAGCCGATCGATCGATTGCGCAAGCTCTTCTGCTTCTTTTTCGCTTTTGGGATTTGGGGCAAGAAGGATTCTGCGAATTGCGATGAGCGATTTTAAATACTTTTCTGCATCTATCGCCCTGCCAGATGTTTGCATTAGGTCAGCAAGTGCGGAGGTGGGAAGAATCCTAGCAAGGAGCAAGGGTTTGGAAGGTGTTTTTGCAGCAAGGATAATTTCGAGGGATTTGGTAAAGGAAGATTCCGCCTTGGTTGTAAGATTGCGAGACAAGGCCCACATGCCAAGGTTGCCCAAGGTTTTTGCAAGCTCGAGCCTGTATTCTTCGACAGTGGGAAATTTTGCCACCAAGGATGTCTGCAACTCTCGGGCTCGTTCAAATTCTTTTTCCGCTTCCTCAGATTTTTTGTTTGAGACTAGATGAATGCCCCACTCATTTAGATTACGCGAAAGCTCTACGCTGAAGATGGGCGTTTCTGGATACTTGGCTACAAGCTTGCTAAGTAAGGCTTTGGCATCCTCCCATGGTTTTTCTGCCTTAGTTCCCTGATTGTGGTCTTTCAGATAATTGCCAAGATTGATCAGTGCCAAGGCCTGTTGAAATGGATAATCGGTTTGTTCGGGAAATTCCAAAGCCAGCTTCATGAATTCGTTTGAAGCGCTCTCGAGCAGAGTTACAGTTTCTTGAGGATTTTTTGCAACCTCGATTAACCCGGCTCTAGTAAGGCTAGCCCGGGCGAGTTCTTGCTTGATTTCCATTGAACTAGGGTTTTTTGATGCGAGGTCTTGCAGTTGTAGAAGGGACTGGGATGAAATTTTATCCGCGTCCTTGTTTTTACCGAGGCTTTCCAACAGCACGCTTTCATTCAACAAGGTTCGCGATAATTCCAGATTGTATTCGATGGAATTTGGAAATTCCTTGGTAAGTGCTTTCAGATCTTCCACGGCTTTTAGATAAAGAGGTTCTGCTTCTTTTAATCGGTTTTGCACCTGCAATTGTATTCCCCGATTGTTCAACCCTGCTGCAAGATCTTTGCGTATATCTGGTACCCAGGGTACATCTTTTGCAAGCTTATCGCGTATACCCATGGATCGATCGAAGGCGCTTTCCGCACCCTTACTGTTGCCAGATGATTGCAAAAGAATTCCAAGGTTGTTTAAGCTGTTGGCTAATTCCTGTCTGTAAAAAGGGGTTGCAGGAAAATCAGATACTAAAGAATCTTGAATTGTCAGTGCTTTCGTATAAGAACTTTCTGCAAGCGTTATATTTGTATCCCGCACCAGCTTTCCTTTTTGGTTCCAGGCAGAGGCAAGATCAACCCGATAATCGGGATTATCCGGGTATTGGGTAACAATCCCTTGTGCCGTGGTGATGGCTTTTTCAAGCGTTGCTTGGCACTCTTCAAAACGGCCGAGATCTTGCATGGTTTGTGCAAGGCCCAGAAGCCCTTTCACCAAATTTTGTTTATGAATTGAATTGGATTTATCTTTAGAGGCAATACTTTCCAGTTTTTTTAAAGTGGCTAAAAGTGATTGTAGCGCAGGTTCTAACTTTCCTTGGGAGCGAAGCAGAATTCCTAGATTAAATTCACTTGCTGCCTGCTTGGAAAGTGTTTGCTGATTTTCGGGAAGTGTGGAACGCAGATCGATTGCATTACGGTACTCAGGTTCTGCAAGATTAAGTTTGCCTTGCTGGGTGAACAGCAAGCCCAAGGCTTGTTTGCAATCTGCAAGGTCTGCAAGGAAATCTTGGTTATCAGCATTGATTTCGTGAAGCTTGGAAAGTTGTACGATGGCTTGCTGCAGGTTATTTTCAGCTTCCTTAAAGTTGCCTAGCATTTCTTCGATGGAACCCAGTTGCATCAAGCTGCGTGCGGTCTGCCAGCGAACTTGGATATCCTCTGAATTGTAATCAAGAAATCGAGAAAGAAAAACTTTGGCTTCTCTCAATAGTTCGCGTCGAATCCGTTCCATGCGTGGTTCATGCGCTAAGCGGTTCTGCCCCACCTTGGTAAGCATTTGGTCAACCGCAGCAAGGGCATCGCGGAAGTTTCTTTCCGCTTGCAACTTTTGTTGTTCTGCTAGGTTTCGTTCATTAACTGCGACTTCTCGTAACCTTGCGTTTTCATCAGCTCTGGTTTTTTCTCTGCCCGCTAATAGATAACCACCGATCGAAACCCCTAGGGTTGTTAGAAACACCATAAGCACAAGAGCAGCAACAGCAGGTTTTCTCTTGGCCCACTTCCAAGCATATTCATAATAAGGGGTAGGGCGCGCTAAAATAGGTTCCCCTACCAAGTACCTGCGCAAATCTTCTGCTAAGGCCCCAGCAGTGGCGTATCTTTTCTTCGGATCCTTTTCTAAACACTTCAAACAAATCGTACCAATATCTTGTGGAAGCTTGGTGTTGAGCCTTATCGGGTGCACCGGGTCCCGGTGAATCACTTGCGTGATGGTGTCCATCACGGTCTCGCCCCGGAAAGGTGGAATGCCAGTGATAATATCGTAAAGAATTGCGCCCAGCCCGTAGATATCAGCAGCGGGCCCAATTTCTGCAGTTTTCCCCATGGCTTGCTCGGGCGCCATATAACTGGGGGTTCCCATGATTGCGCCATCCCGGGTTTGAATAGAATCGCCCTCTAATGTTTTGGCCAAACCAAAGTCGGTGATCTTGGGAACGAATAAATCTAAAGGGATGTTTTCAAAATCAACCTCTTCGCCTGCCTGATCGGGGGGTGATAGCAAGATATTTGCAGGCTTCAAATCTCGGTGGATTACCCCTTTGCGGTGTGCAAAATCCATGCCCTCTGCAATTCCACGCATCATGATTGCTGCTTGTCTAGCGGTGGGGATATTGTCTTTGATGCGAGATGATAAAACTCCGCCGGAAACAAACTCTAGCGAAAAGAAAGGAAGATTTTCAAGCTCTCCAATTTCGTATATCTTTACAATGTTGGGATGATCAAGCTTTGCGACAGCTTCGGCTTCGATGCGAAAGCGTGCGATTTCTATCTTGCTAGCGCGCCCTGCTGAAAGAATCATTTTTAATGCAACAAGCCTTTTTAAACCAATTTGCCTAGCTTTATAGACAACGCCCATGGCCCCACGACCTAGCTCTCCCAAAACTTCATATCCTTCCGGAGCCTTCACTATCGATCTTCTGGTTGATACTTTAGCCTTTGGCACTGGGTTAGTTTGTGATCCGCCTGCCATTTTTATGTTTTCATGCACCTCTGTTTTTTCTAATGCAGGGGTTGTCAAGAAATTTGTGGGTACATCAAAAATTGGCTGTTTCTGAATGCGGGTATCAATGCCGGGAACCATGTCTAATGTTGCCTGAGGTGTGCCGGTGTCTGTTCCGGAATTTTCGCTTGCAGGGTTATTAAGGTTCGGTTTTTTCTGAATGCGAGTATCTAAGGCGGGCACCATTTCCAAAGTGGCATTTGGATTGCTGATAACTTCCGTTACTTGGTAATCAATAGTTTTGATATCACTTGTACTACCAGTATTTGTTGGTATTTGCGAAACTGATTCAGGTTTTAATAGTTGCGAATCAAGCAGGGTGCCTTGTAAATCTTGAGTACCCGAAAGGTTGGAGCTGGAATTTTCACTAGGTTCGGTTTGCTTTCCAAAAAGGGGCTTTTCAGAAGAAGAACCAAGATGGCTATCTAGAAGGGTACCGGTGCTTTTAGGGGTCTTGATTTCTAAAAGCTTTTCGCCACAGGTTGGGCAATCAGCAACTTGAGTTGCATTACTCTCGGTATCTTGAAAAGAATGGCCATTCTTACACTTTAACATGATGTTTTTGGAATAAATCCAATCCCTTAGATAAGATCAGCATGGAGATTTTTTATAATTCATTGTATTAGACCATTCTGGCAGGTAACTCCTCGCAAATAAAGCATAAAAATTTAGGTTTCAATTGTCTTTCTAAAGTTTAAATGGATAAAATGGATTGTATCTTCCGATATTGATTATGATTCTCGTCAATTTTAAAATACTGGTTGAGTTAAAATAGATAATTTGGTATGAATAGTGATATAGTCCTCGAGATAATTACTTGTGAAAACATTGGGCGATTTTAAACTCTGGGCTAATAAAATTAAGTTGCCTTTGAAAGTAGGCAGGTTAGATCGCTACTTGCATTCTCGGATGCTTCAATTGGAAACTCTTGAAGGCCGTATCACCCCTACAACTTATACCGTCCTAAGTACAACAGATGGCGGGCCTGGATCTTTAAGGCAGGCTATCACCGATGCCAATCTAATTGCAGGCCCTCATACCATTAATTTTTCAATTACTGGAACTCCTGGGGCAATTCAAACTATTTCTCTTGCCATCCCTTTACCACTTATTCTTCAACCGGTAACCATCGATGGGACCACCCAATCAGGGTACAGCGCCAACACTTTATCCGTAGGTGCAGGTAATAATGCTGCAATTAAAATTCAACTTGATGGCTCAAGTTTTACTACGGGTAGTGGAATTGCGGGCCTCTATCTTAATGGTCTGGGAAGTTCCGTTGCTGGCTTGTCATTCGTCAACTTTCCTTATGCCATTTATGCTAATAACGACAATATAACTATTCGTGGTAATTACTTTGGTGTAAATGCAGATGGTACTGCCCAATCAAACGCTTTGAGCGGGGTTGGTGTTGATGTCGCTACAGTTAACTCAGCGATCGTAGGAGGTGATACCCCTATGGAGCAAAATATTTTTGGCAACTTAACTACAGGCATTGTTCAAATTGCTGGTAGTGGCAGTAGTTTCAGAGGTAACCGCATTGGTTTGGGTACAACCAATACCAGTTTTATGCCTAATAATATAGGGATACAGATCAACAACTTTGGTGCTGTTAATGCCATTAATCATTCCATATTTGCCAATTTAATTGGCAAGAATACTACTGGTATCAAGCTTATTGGCTTACAAGCAGGAGCAGGAACGGTTACGGGAACGCAAATTGTTGGGAATTTTATTGGTACCGATGCGCCTGATTCCGCCACAAATCTTGGAAACTCAGGCGATGCGATATCTATAGACTCTGGCGTTACTCTCACTACAGTTGGATCCCTTGTTGGGCCAAATACGATTGCTTATTCCAACCAGAATGGGGTTTTCATTTTCGGTGCTAGTTCGGTGGATAACCAAATCCAATACAACAGCATACGAAATAATTTAGGTAAAGGCATTCTTTTGCTTAATGGCGCCAACAATAATATTTTACCCCCAGTTATTACTCAGCAAAACCAAACTGTTGCTGGGTTTATCTATTCGGGTTTTGTCAATGGCGCACCAGGAACTTCTTATACCGTCGATTTTTATTCTTCGCTTACCTTAGATTCGCAATCACAAGGTGCCAATTATCTTGGTTCAACCGCAGTCACCACGGATGCCACAGGCAATATTGGCTTTACTGATTTTCCGCCTATGAATCCAACGGCCCAGGGCCCAGATTATGTGGTGACTGCAACCGCCACGAATGCTGGTTTTGGAACTTCACGATTTTCCCCTGGTCCACCCGCACAAATTAGTGTTGTTTCAGGCAGCGGTCAAAGCACAACGGTTGGTGCCGCATTTGCAAACCCTTTGATAATCAGAATTGTGGATTCCCGTGGAGATCCGGTACCCGGCATTCAAGTGCCATTTAGTGCACCTATGCTCAACCCTGCGAACCCTGCAACCGGATTATTTGCTGGCTCTCTACCGTTGATTACCGCTATTACGGGAGTTGCAGGGGAAGCTACTTCCACAATATTAACTGCCAATAATGCCCCAGGAAACTTCACCGTATTATCCCAAATTGTTGTTAACTCGGTCGTCACTTCTGCAAGTTTTTCATTAACCAATGTTTCGCCCGCACCTATAAATGCCCTAGCTTCTTTTGGCGTTGGCCCGGTTAATAAAGATCAGCTTGTTTTTACGGGTGTGCCGGTGGACTTAAAATTAGTGGCTCTTAATAGCAGTGGCGGGGTTATCACAAACTATGTGGGTGTGGTAAACATCACCTCAACTGATTTACTTGCTGTTATTCCAACTACTGCAACTTTTTTGGCTGTTGATAATGGTGTGGTTGAAATCACTGCAAC